>Ga0268262_10000467_pt1 | contig 53654 bp, 47 predicted proteins | sample TergutNc150P3_FD_190354 | JGI IMG/M metagenome (GOLD analysis project Ga0268262, IMG submission 190354) | Nasutitermes corniger P3 segment gut microbial community from laboratory colony in Florida, USA - Nc150 P3 (SPAdes) (version 2) | ecosystem: Host-associated > Arthropoda: Insects >... | reverse complement strand
GTAAAACAAAGTTTATCTATGGATGCAAAATAAGGAGATGCTGTATGTTTAAATTGCTTAAAAATTTGATAAAGGAACCGATGTTTGTTATAGGTTCTGTTCTTTTTTTGACTACCATACTTGCAGGCTTGTTTGGACCTTTTTTCTATGTGGCAGCTCCAGAAGGAATGTCTTATGAAGCACCTTGTGAAAAATATTGGCTTGGAACAGATAACCTTGGGCAAGACTATGTGGCTCTGCTTTTGAAAGGTTTGCAAAACAGCCTTTATGTGGGTTTTATGGCTGGTGTAATAGCCACCACTGTGGGAACGCTCATTGGGCTTTTCGGTGGTTTTAAGGGCGGCATTGTTGATGATATTTTGAATATGTTCACAAATTTATTTATAGTGATACCTTCTTTTGTTGTTTTGGTTTTGGTTAGTGCCTCTTGGCCCGAGGGTCGTTCTTTAACGCTCATCGCTGTGCTAATAGGGTTAACAACATGGCCCTGGACAGCCCGTTCTGTGCGTGCCCAAGCTGCTAGCTTAAGGGGGAGAGATCATATTTCTCTCGCTCGCATAAATGGCGCAACAAATTTGGAAATAATATTCAAGCATATATTGCCATACCTTGCCTCTTATGTATTTATGGTGTTCATTATGCAGGTGGCAAGCGGCATATTGTCCGAAAGCGCAATTAGCATGATAGGTCTTGGACCTATTGGTGAAGGCTCAACTTCTCTTGGCGTTATACTTAATACTGCAAAGAATAATTCTGCCATAACTTACGGATATTGGTGGGGAATTTTCCCTTCTGCCATTGTGATTACGATGATAGTTTTTGCCCTTTATTTACTCAATAATTCTATGGAAGGTGTTTTTAATCCTCGGTTGAGGAAATAGGCGGTTTAAGATGAGTCATATACTGGAAGTTAAAGATTTAACCTTGCATTATTTAACCCGCTTTGGGCAAAAGATACATGCTGTTACCGATGTATCTTTTACAATGAAGCAAGGTGAAATCTTAGGCATTGCTGGAGAATCTGGTTGCGGAAAATCCACTTTGGTAAACGGCTTGATGGGTTTGTTTATTCCGCCTCTTTACCCCACGAGTGGCGATGTTCTGGTTAGTGGCGAATCGCTTATGAACCGCGCACCAAAAGATATTCGCACAAATATTCTTTCGCAAAAAGTTTCGATGATTCCGCAGGGTGCTTTCAATGCTCTTAATCCAACACGCAAAATAAAAGATATTGCAGCCGATGTCATGGCTGCTCATAGTGAAAACAAAAGCGGCAGCAAGCGTGAAATTTATGAACGTTTGCGCGAGCGTTTTGATTTGTTTGGAATGGAAACAGATCGAATTTTAAACTCTTATCCCATTCAGCTTACGGCAGGGGAAAGGCAGCGTTCTGTTATTGGAATTTCCACTTTGCTAAATCCAAAGGTTGTTATTGCCGATGAGCCAACTTCTGCTTTGGATGTCACAACTCAAAAAGTTGTTATTAAAATGATATTTGATTTGTTGGAGAAAAACATTTTCTCTACAATGATATTCATCACTCACGAGCTTCCTTTGCTTCGCCACGTTGCGCACAATATAGCCATTATGTATGCTGGGGAGTTTGTTGAATGTGGCACTGCTATTCAAGTGGTACATGATCCTCGCCATCCTTACACAAAGGCTTTGATGGGAGCTATGCTAAGTGCAGACGCAAATCAAAAAAACAAAAAGCCCACTACAATAGAAGGCGCACCGCCAAGCCTAGCAAAAAAAATAGAAGGTTGCCGTTTTGCGGAGCGTTGCCCAAGCGCAAGGCCGGAATGCAGGCACAAAAATCAACATCTGCGCACGGTAGGTGAACGTTTAGTGAGGTGCGATTATGCGGAATAATATTGTATTTTCTGCAAAGAATATCAGTAAGTTTTTTGGGCACGGCAAAAAACTGGTTTGCGCAGTTGATGATATTTCTTTTGATATTGCAGATGGTGAAATTGTTTCCATAGTTGGTGGATCGGGTTGCGGAAAAAGCGTTCTCGCAAAAATAATGCTCGGGCTTTATTCTCCAGACAAAGGTACTTTTTTGTACAAAGGCAAGCCAATTGTTGATACCCGTGACCATTGGAATGAAGTGCAGAGCGTTTTTCAAGACCCCTTTGGTTGCTTCAATCAGTTTTTTTCAATTCGCACACAACTCAAAGATGCTTTTGGCATACTCAAAAACAAGCCTTCAAAGCAAGAGATAGAGCAACGGGTTGACGAAGCTCTGCTTGCAGTTAATGTTAAACCCTCAGATATTGAAGGTAAATATCCTTTTGAATTAAGTGGCGGTCAAATGCAGAGAATGCTTTTGGCTCGTATATTTGCCCTTAAACCAAAGGTGCTTATTGCAGATGAGCCTACATCTATGGTTGATGCCTGTGTTAGGGCAAATATTTTAGATTATTTGATGAAACTCAAAGAAAGCCTAGGAATGACCATTGTGTTTGTGACCCACGATATAGGGCTTGCCTATTATGTGAGCGACCGTATTTTTATTATGCACGAATCTAAGATAGTGGAAACTGGAAAGCCAGAGGAAGTGACCCAGCACCCAAAGAGTGCGCATACAGTTCGTTTGCTAGAAGATATTCCAGACATAAATAGAGAGTGGATAAAGAAATAAATTACTATATTACCTTAAATTGGAGAAGCTTTTATGAATGCAAATTTGGCTAGACTTAAAGCAGACGGCAAAAAATATCGTTTGGTGACAAGGTCGGATTTTGACGGGCTTGTGTGCGGAATGCTTTTAACGGAACTTGACCTTGTTGACGACATTAAGTTTGTTCATCCCAAGGATATGCAAGACGGTTTGGTTGAACTCACCGAGCGAGACATAAGCACGAATTTGCCTTACCAGCCATGTTGTGCTTTTGTTTTTGACCATCACGAAAGCGAAATGCAGAGGAATGCAGATGTTCTGGATAAAGATACTTACATAGTGGATGGAAATGCACCCTCTGCTTCAAGGGTTGTTTATGACTGGCTTGGTGGAAAAGATACCTTTCCTAGAATAGATGTGGGAATGATGAGTGCTGTTGATAAAGCAGATAGCGCGCAGTTTACGAGAGAAGATATTTTAGAGCCCAAAGATTGGGAGTTGCTCAGTTTTTTAATGGATAGCCGTACTGGGCTTGGGCGTTTCAGGGAATTCCGCATTAGCAATTATCAACTTATGATGGAATTAATCTCTTACTGCAAAAGCCACACAATAGGCGAAATTCTGAAGCACCCAGATGTTGAGGAAAGAATTCAAATTTATCGTGCTCACGAAAAACAGTTCAGAGAACAAGTTTTGCGCTGCACAAAGGTACACAAAAATCTTGGCATTTTGGATTTAAGAGAAGAAGAAACCATCTGGGCAGGAAATCGTTTTATGATTTACGCCTTGTTTCCAGAAATCAACATAAGCATTCATGTTCTGTGGGGGCTTAGAATGCAGAATACGGTTTTTGCAACAGGCAAATCCATTTTTGACCGCTCTTCTAAAACCGATATCGGAGTGCTTATGCTTAAATATGGCGGCGGCGGACATGCTGCAGCCGGAACTTGCCAAGTGCCAAACGACCAAGCTGCCAAAGTATTGTCTGAGCTTATAGAAATAATAAATTCAGATGGATAATAAAAGGTGTAGCGATGAGCGATGCTGAACGTATTGAACAAGAGGATATGTTTGTCGCGTATGAAGAATTTTTGTTTCCAAAAGAATATTTTTTGCAAAGAATAAAAGAGGAAATATATCGTTGCAATCGCAGAAATAAATGTTTTTTATGGATTGAAGCTCCTATGAAAGACTTTAATGATGCTTGGAGAATATCATTGCAAACTATTCTTTCGGAAGAATATATGGGCATTATAGGGCAAGGCAAGGGTTGTATATGGTGTTTATATGTTAATAAAGATTTATCATTTTTGGAGAGCATAAAAGATAGCATAGAGAAACGCATAAAAGATGCTGGACTTTTGGAATATGTTCCGAATTTAAATTTCAATGCGTATTTTTACAGCGGCAAATCGCAGTCTTTTGTTCAGGAAGAAAACAGATTTATAAAAAAATGGAATACCGAAGAGAGTTTTTTTAAGATAAAACGCCTTTCCATTGAAAACGTAAAGGAAAAAACTTTTCATGGGCTTTATATAAGGGTTTTGAAAAGGTCTATAGATATTGTTGGTAGTTTATTTGGCATAGTGATATTTTTCGTAATTATGCTTGTGTGCGCTGTTATTGTGAAGCGCGCTCTGCTCAAATGGGCTTCAGAGCAAAAAAAACTCGGCAATTCCGTAGAAGATTCTTCAATTATATTCAAGCAAATAAGAGTTGGGCGCAATGGCAAATTATTTAAGTGCTATAAATTCAGGACTATGTATCCGGGAGCAGACAAGGAAAAAGAAAAACTCAGGAAACAGCAAGAAGCCGAGAATAACGGGGTAAATAGAGGACCTACATTTAAAATGGAAGATGACCCCAGAATATTAAAACACGGCGGCGCATTTTTGCGGAAACACAGTTTGGATGAATTGCCGCAGTTTTTCAATGTGCTAAAAGGCGATATGAGCCTTGTTGGACCAAGACCTCCAACTACGGATGAAATAAAGAAATATGAGGCTTGGCATTACATTAGGCTTTCTGTTAAGCCTGGGCTTACATGTTTTTGGCAAACCAGCGGTCGCAACGATATTAATTTTGACGAATGGATGCGGCTTGACAATAAATACATACGAGACCGCAGCACTTTGGTGGATTTGAATTTGAAATTGAAAACCCTAGAGGTGATGTTGAGCGGAAAGGGGGCTAGTTAGAATTGAAAGAAATAGCTGAGAAAGTTATATCTCTGAATGGTTTTGAATATCCTGAAACTTTGGCTATGCGCATTGAAAATATGGCAGAAGATATGCATAAAAAAGGCTGGTTTTTCACACATTCTTCCGCAGATGAACTGATGGAAAACATAGTGCTGTTTTTTGAAAGGGATTACTCCACAAACTCGTTGTAAATAGCCTTTATCGCCTTTTCAAAATCCTCTTCGTTAACGCCAACGATAATGTTTATTTCCGATGAGCCTTGGTCTATTATGCGCACATTTATTTTTTCTTTTGCAAGCGCACCAAAAAGCCTTGCCGCTGTTCCAATTTGATTTACCATTCCGTGACCAACGGTTGCAATTAAGGCAACTTTGCCGAAAATTTTCATTTTGTTCGGCTGCATTTTTTGCTCAATCTCTGCGCAAACTTCCGCTTCTACCTTGTGCAAGGTTTTGGAATCAACAACCACGTTCATTGAATCTATGCCGCAAGGGGAGAGTTCATAAGACACTCCGCGTTCTTCTAAAATTGTGAGAACCTTGCGTCCAAAGCCTTTTTCTTTGTTCATCATGCTTTTTTCAATATAGAGCATTGAAAAATCTTTGCGCCCCGCAATGCCGGTTATTATGCTTGATGTGTTTTCTGGGGTTGGACCGATGATTGTGCCTGAATCGCCTGGTTTGTTGGTGTTCTTTATGTTTATGGGAATGTTTTTTGCCCTGCAAGGATGTATGGATTCATCGTGCAGCACGTTTGCGCCGCTGTATGCTAACTCTCTTATTTCACGGTAGCTCACATAATTTATGGAATGTGCATCTTGAACAATGCGCGGGTCTGCCATCAGTAGCCCAGAAACATCTGTCCAGTTTTCGTAAAGCTGGCAGTTGCAGGCATTTGCCAAAATTCCACCAGTTATGTCGGAGCCGCCGCGCGTGAATGTTTTAAGGTTCCCTTGGGTATCGCTTCCGTAAAAGCCTGGCACAACGTAAAGAGGCTCTGTGTCGGAGAGAGCAAAGGCAATGTCTTCGTAGCTTTTTGGTGTTACGCGGTATTGGTTATCAAACTGTATAAGAGGGTAGGCATCTATGAATTTTGCTCCCAAAAACTCAGACATTATTTTTGCGCACAGATATTCGCCACGGCTTGCCACAAAATCAGCAGAAATATCATCTGGTTGATTTAGCAATTTTTTTTCCAGTTCGTCTAATTCTTCGCTTATGGTGGATTGCAAGGAAAGTTCATGTGTTATTTCTATATAGCGTTCTCTAATGAGTGTCCAAGGACCTGCAAAGTCTAACTTTTTTTTGGCGAGGTCATAAGACGAGTATAGCAAATCGGTTAATTTGGATTCTTTGGAATTTCTTTTTCCGGGCGCAGAAACCACAACGATTTTCCTTTCTGGATTGCCTTCCAAAATGCTTTTTATTTTGCGAAACTGTGCCGCATCTGCCACTGAACTTCCGCCGAACTTGCAAACTATTCTATTAGACATAAAATTCTCCGTTAATGGTTTTGAACGATTTTTGCAAAAAATATAAATTTGCCAGGAGCAGCAAATAGCCCCGGCAATATAAAAGCCAAAATTACCCTTGTGAATCTGTTTTTCCACCAACGGCTGAGTTTCCATATATCCTCTGCCACGGTTTCCATTTCTGAAACTCTCGGTGGGCAAAAATAGGCTTGAATGAATGCGGTGAAAAGCCCCACGCCAACCAGAGGGGTTAAGCCTGTGATGGGGGCAATAAAGAGCGCTGCGATTATCGCAAAGGGATGCGCGAGAGCGCAGACTGTTCCAACGGCTGCAAAAACTCCAGTGCAAAGCACCCAGAGTGTTAGGTAGTCGGCTACTTTGGCAGAGCCTTGTTCAATGCCTATATAGATTAAAGATGAGATTATTGCCGCAGGTATAATCCAGCCTATTATTTTTAGCCATTTGCTAGAGGGCGGTATTTTTTGCAATTCTTCTTCCGGTGGCGTTTCCATTCCGCTTTCAATAATGCTTTTTATGCCTTGCAAATGTCCGGCTCCAATTACGGCTAAAACTCTTTTGCCTTCCGCCTTTGCTATTCTGCCAGCCAAAAACTGGTCTCTTTCTGTTATTAAAATTTGCTTTATCTCTGGGAATTCCTTTCCAAAATCTTCCATCATAAGCGAAAGCGTATCTTGTTCCCGCATTTTGCCCAACTCTTCTTCGCTGACTTTTTCCGTTTCAAAAATTGCGGCAAACATGGTAGCGAGCAATTTCAATTTGCGAAAAAACGGAGTTCCAGCCCAAGCCCTCCGCAATGTAATTTTAACATCCCTATCTGCCAAAACCAAATTGGAGTTGCAAGCTCTAGCTTCCTCTGCCGCAGCTTTGAGTTCCGCCCCAGGTTCCACCCCAGTGGATTCTCCCATTTTCTTTTGATAAGAAGCGAGCAACAAATTCACAACCAACGAAGCCATTTGCCGTTTTTTAAGCACATTTTTTATATCCAAATTTTTCCACCTATCGCCAGCTTCAATTGCCTTAAGCCTATTTTCATCCAACTCAACGCAAACACAATCCGGCTTTTCCGAAACTATTGTGCTACGAACCAAATCCACAGATTCCTGCGAAATATGCGCAGTTCCAACCAATATAATTTCACGTTCTGGTGAAATGGTTATGCGAGTGATGTCTTTTGATACGGTCATTTGCTTGGGGGGTAATATAGTAATTTGCTAAATTTATATTTATGAATATGCCGTTTATTAAACACGCCCTGCCACTCGCAGCAATACTCTGCATATCCCTGCTATCCTCTTGCGCAAATAACGACAATGAAACCTCGCAAACTTATGCGTACTGCGTTTATTTTGATGATACATTATGCAAAGAAGGTACCTTTGCCACGTGCCAAGGAAACGGAATATTGAGCAACAATTGTCCTTATGTTTCAAGTTCTTCGTCAAGTGTTGAGCCAAGCAGTAGTTCTAGTGTTGTTGTTAGCGGTTCTTGCGATATAAGTCTTTACAAAACCGTTAAAATAGGCGAGCAGACTTGGATGGCAGAGAATTATAACTGCAATATCAGGGGCAGTGGATGCTACGGTAACGACCCAGCCAACTGCGATAAATACGGCAGGCTGTATAACTGGCAAATAGCAATGGCACTGCCCTATAACTGTAATTCTGGTTTTTGTTCTTCGCAAATAGGTGCTAAACATAGAGGAATATGTCCTAGCGGTTGGCATATTCCTAGTGATGCGGATTGGAATATTTTGATGAAATTCGTAAACCCAAGTTGTTCTGATAATAGCTCTTGCGCTGGTGCTGGAACCAAGCTGAAGGCTACAGTTGGCTGGGATGACGATGGCAACGGTCAGGACACGTATAAGTTTTCGGCTCTGCCTGGCGGCGATGCTGGTTATTTAGAAAATCTCGGCATCAAAGGTTTCTGGTGGAGTGCTAGCGAGGACGATGAATATAACAACATCGCCTACATCCGAGTTATGAGCAACGAAGATGAGGATGTTCGCTACGAATACACTGGTAAGAATTTCTCGTATAGCGTTCGTTGCCTGAAAGACTAGACAATAATTTGCTATATTTATGCTTATGAATATGCCTTTTATTAAATACACAATACCCATTATAGCAATACTCTCCTTCTCCCTATTTTCCTCTTGCACAAATAACGACAGTGAATTGCAAACTTACACGTACTGCGTTTATTCCGCTCATACATTCTGCGCAGAAGGTCCCTTTACCACGTGCCAAGAAAACGGAGTATTGAATAACACCTGCCCTTATAGTTCAAGCTCTTCTAGTTCTTCTGTTCAGGTTTGCGATATGAATTATGAGACTGTGGCAATCGGTACTCAGGTTTGGATGGCAGAGAATTTAAACTGCGATGTTGCGGGCAGCGTATGCTATGATGACGACCCAGACAACTGTAGCAAGTATGGTCGTCTTTACAACTGGGAACAGGCAATGTCTGTTTGCTCAAATGGCTGGCATTTACCTAGCGATGCGGAATGGACAGTATTAACAGATTTTGTTGGAGGAGCGTCCACAGCTGGAACAAAGTTAAAGGCAACGAGTGGCTGGGACAACTCTGGCAACGGCACGGACACCTATGATTTTGCGGCTCTACCGGGCGGCTCCGGCGATTCGGATGGCAATTTCTACCGTGTTGGCTACAACGGCAATTGGTGGGTTGCTACGGAAGATGTCACCGATGGTGCCTACAGCCGGAATATGGTCAACGACTACGAGGATGTCGGCAGTGACTACGGCGATAAGAACTTCCTGTACAGTGTTCGTTGTCTTAATGACTCTTTGCTAAGTGGTGTTTCTTCGTCAAGCTCAAAATCGAGAAGCAGTTCCAGTCAAACTGGCGTTATCCACGGTACACCCGTTGATTACGATGGCGAGACTTACGAGACGGTTGTGATTGGCACCCAAACTTGGATGGCAAGGAATTTGAATGGCAAATTGTATGACTGGATAACTGCAATGGCATTGCCTTTTATTTGCAGCAATAGTACTTGTTCGGTAAGCGCAAAGCATAGAGGCATTTGCCCAAGTGGTTGGCATATACCAAGCGATGATGAATGGGCAACATTAATAAATTTTGCTGGAGGTCAATATAGTGCTGGTAAGTATCTGAAAACTAGCGAGTGGGGTGGCAATGACACGTATGGCTTTGCGGCTCTGCCTGGTGTCGTAAGTCCAGATTTGACCAGCATAATCAATTGTTCACGCGGATTGGCGGGCGGTCCAGATCGCGATTTTGGCGACCTGGGTCTCTGGTGGAGTAGCTCGGAATACGATGCCCTCTACGCCAACCTCTGGGGCATGGCATACAAATTCGATAGTGTTTGTCGGGGAGTGCCTCTTAAAAGCAACAACTTGAGTGGTGTTCGTTGTGTGAAGGATTAATTACTTGAACCAGAATTTGCTACATTTATATTTATGAATAGATACATCCTGTTCCTAGCAGTAACGTTCAGCATCTCTCTGCTTTCCTCTTGCACAATTGACAATGAAACTCAAATTTACAAGTACTGCGTTTATTCCGCTGAGACATTCTGCGCGGAAGGTCCCTTTGCCAAGTGCCAAAAAAACGGAAAATTGAGCAACACTTGTCCTTACAGTCCAGGCTCTTCGCCAAGCAGTGTTTCTTCGTCAAGCTCAGAGCCTAGCAATAGCTCCAGTTCACAGTCTAGTAGCAGTTCAAGTTCACAGTCTAGTAGCAGCTCCAGTTCACAGTCTAGCAGCAGTTCAAGTTCACAGCCTAGCAGTTCTTCTGTTGCTGTTTCCAGTTCAAGCTCTGCGCCAGCTCAATCTGGAATTGTTTTTGGCGCTCCTGTAGCTTATGAGGGCGAGACTTACCAGACGGTTGTTATTGGCACCCAAACTTGGTTCCAGCGTAATTTGAATTTAAATGTTCAAGGCAGCAGGTGTTTTGGCGATGATTCTGGAGGTGATAGCAAAGGCAATTGTCCCAAATATGGCAGGTTGTATGACTGGGCAACGGCAATGACCCTGCCTTCTAGCTGCAACAATTCCACCTCCTGCGCTTCGCTAATTGGAGCAAAGCACCGGGGGATATGTCCTTCTGATTGGCATATACCAAGTCCTGAAGAATTTGAAACTCTGATAGATTTTGTTGGAGGTAGTGACATCGCTGGATTAAAGCTGAAGGCGATAGATGGCTGGAAAAACAAAAATGGCGAGGACAGCTACGGTTTTTCGGCTCTGCCGGGCGGCGAAAGTTATCACAATGGCGGTTTCGATGGCACAGGAGCTATTTGGTGGAGTAGCTCGGAGGAGACCACTCCCTACAACATTGTCTTAGAAGCTTACTGCATGTATATAAATGGCAAATACGATTACGCATCCAGCCCCCTAAGCTGCATTAAGAGCACTATGATAAGTGTTCGTTGCCTGAAAGACTAAGACAATTTTCTATATTATCCCTATATGCTCCTAAATTTGCAAAAACTCTTACTTTTGGCTCAATTGAAGCCAGCTTCTGATAGCCTTGGCGCGTATCAGCAGTTTGCTAGCTCAATTATAAATAGAATGAGCAATTTTTCTATTTGGACAATCATTATATTTATTTCACTTATCATAGTATTTGTTTTGCTGGTAGTGTTTTATGAAATTTATCGTTCAAACAAAACAAAGGAAGAACTGCGGAATTTGGCTTGGAAAAAATTTGAGGCTCGGGCGGATTTCTTGAAATTGAGCCAGAAATCCATAGACCTATTGAAAAGAATAATAGACGAATGTGGCTTGCAAGATCCAAGCACAATAATAAAATCTCCACATGTATTTGAAAAAACAATTGGAATGTATTATGAAATTAAAAAAATTAAATCAATATCAGATACAAGACTTGCAAGCATAAGAGACTTGAGAAGAATGCTCGGATTTTTGCCGTTATCTAAAGATATGGATATTGTATCAACAAGGCAGTTAGAGGTAGGCGATAAATGCGCTGTGCAAATTCCCGAAAGCGGACCAGCTACACACAAAGGTATGTGCTTGATTAGTGATGTTGACGAACGCTATTGGTCAATAACAGGTCTTTCCGGACCTCCTGTGCCTGCAAAAACTTGGATATTAGTGAATTATGTTAGGTCTGGCGATGCGGAATATATTTTCAGGGCGCAAGTTGTAAGTGAAGTAAAAGGGAATATTTTATTGACTCATACTAACAAGTTAAACCGCGCTCAACAGAGAAATTGGGTGCGCATAGATGTTAGCATGCCTGTTGAGGTCACTCAAGTAATAGGAAACGGCATAGGCGATATTTTTTCTGGCAAAATAATAGATATGTCGGGTGGCGGCTTTGGTATGGCTCTTCCGGTTAAACTTCAGAAGAATGCACGGTTATTGCTGCATTTTGAACTGCCGGGGCATGGCACAATAAGCGATTTGCCAGTGAAGGTGGTAAGGGTGGCTGGCAAATATAACAACGACCCATTGAGAACCGTGCATAGCGTGGCTTTTGATGGCGATGTTCACTTGATTCAGGAACAAATAATACAATATGTTTTTGAAAAACAACGGCAAAGCGCTCAGGCTTTGATGAAGTAATTTACTATATTTACATTGTGCAGTTAGGCAGTATAATTTCAAGAGTACGCGGCGATAGCAAAACCGTGGGTTTGGATATTGGGCACCGCTTGGTAAGGGTGGCTGTTGTTGGTCACAAGCAAGGTTCAAAGAGAGCTTTGCTCGCTCTGGAACACGAGGTTATTCCAGACGGAGTTGTAGTGGATAATGAAATACGCAATGTTCCAGTTTTAATAGATAAGGTCCAATCTGTGCTATATAAAGCTATGCCTGGTGGCATTAATGGAGATTTTGTGGTTTCTGTAAATTGGACATCCGGCATTTTGTGCGATAGAATTATGGTGAAACCAGTTCCCAAGGTTCCAGAAAGCGAGCTTATACTTCAAGCTGCCATGGGCAGAAGCCCTTTTGATGATGCAGGCAATGTTTTGGATTATTCTGTTTTAGGTCGTAGAGAAGATGGCATAGAGGCAATGATAGTTGCCGCCAAAAAAGATGGTTTAACTCCTTGGATAAATATATTTCAGGCTTTGAATCTTAGGCTTTTTGCCATAGATGTGGATGCTTTTGTTTTATCCAATGCTTATTTTGCCTCTAAACCTCGCTCTTCCGATATGGAAGATGAAGATGAGGCAGTTTTGCTTTTGAATTTAGGCTATAAAAAATCTTATGCAGCTTTTTTACGAAATGAACGTTTTAACTCAGGTCGTTCAATAATCGGCGGTTCGCTTCAAGAATTGCAAGAACAATTATCCGAGTCGCTGGGTGTTTCTGTGGATCAATGCGGAGACATACTTATGGGAACCGAAACCAAGCAATCTGGGATTGATGGGTCTAAAGTAAAATCTGCAATGGAAAGCGTTTTTGAAGGAGTAGCTACTAAAGTTGATACGGCACTCCGTTATTTCAGTTCAGCCGATAACTATAGAAAACCCACAAAATTAATAGTCGCTGGCGGTGGCTCGAACATAATCAATTTAATTCCTTTTCTTGCAGATAGGCTTTCAATGGAAGCAGTGCGGTTAAATCCATTTAAATCCGTGCAAATAGACAAAAAACGCTTTTTTGGAATGAACTTTGATACAGAAGCTGGCATATATACGGTTGCGCTCGGTCTTGCTCTGAGGAGATTCTAATGGCAGATTCGCAAAACGAATATAAATTGATGGAAATAAACCTTTTGCCTAGCGAATTTAGGCAAAACAAGTTGAATTTATCTTGGATTTTGGATTCACGAGTTATATGGTCCACTTTTGCCCTTATTCTAGTGGCTTTGGTATTGTCTCTTTTATATTATCACGTTATTGAAACCACAAACGAATTGCAAAATGCTGTTGCTCAAACAAAGCAAGCAATAGAAAGAGAACGCCCATTGTTAGATAAAATAGCAGAACTGGAAAAAAAGCAGAAAGTTATAAAAGAAAAAAGCGATGCTCTGCGCTCAATACAAGTTAGCCGAAAGCGCTGGGTTCTTATGTTTGAAGATTTTTCCACCACGCTTCCTCCCGGCACTTGGATAAGCGGAATAATTCAAGAAGGAGATGTGATGAACCTGAGCTGCGCAACTTGGCATTTTCCAGAAGTTGCGCTTTATATGCTAAAACTGGAACAAACGCAAAGCGTAACCGAGGTTTCTTTGACAAACATAAATGCTGTTAAAATAAATAATGACGATGCCTATAATTTTTCGCTTAGAGTGAGATTTAATCCGAATTTGGGCTTGGAAACAGGGGTACGCTAAGGAGTTTTATTATGGCAGATACAAAAATTGACTTAAAAGATAAAAAGAACATATACGTTGTATTTGTTGCTATTGTTTGCATAACTTCTATTTATATGTTCTACGATTCTATATGGACGGAATTTGAAGAAAATCAAAAAAGACTCATAGAAGAGCAAAAAAACGCTCAAATCGAGCTAGACAAAATAAACTCGCAAAGGTCTCGCATTCCAATGCTTGAAGCAGATTTGCAAAAAGCAGAAATTGAGTTTGAAAGATTAAAGGAAATGTTTCCCGAAGAAGAAAAAGTGCCGCTTCGCTTGCAAGATTTATATTCTGTGGTTAGGGCTTCGGGTGTTAATATTCAGGTGTTTAAACCAAATGGGCAAGTGGAACAAGAACATTTTGTGGAAAATAAATACTCCTTCAATGTAAATGCTGGGTATCATATGCTCGGTTATCTGTTTGCAGAAATTGCCAATTTTAATTATCCTACAACCATAGACAATCTTAAATTAAATCGTTTTGGTTCCATAAGCCAAGAGGTAAAAAAGGCAGAGGAACACGGTTGGGAACCAGTTACTATGAGCGTTTCTTTTGATTTAACTACATTTACCTCTAGGAAGAAATGATATGATCAAGTGGCTTTTGTTTATTTTTTTTGTAGCTCTCGGCTCTTATGCAGATGATGAGTCTCTTAAAGGTTTTTCAATTTTGCCGCCTCGCATTTCAAAAATTTACATACAAAAAAATTCTGAGTGGGAAGAACTTTTAATAGTGTTGGATTCTGAACTGCCTAGAAATTTTACGCCAGAATTGACCGATACCACCGTTGCATTGTCAATTAAAGATTCACCAGCACATTCTTCGGTGTTTAGAACTGCGAATTGCAGTTTTGCAAAGGGGTTGGCTTGGTCGGAGGGTAAATTGACTGTTTATTTGACTCAAAGCAAAAAGCCCGTTGTTATGATTATGAAGAACAGGGTGCTTTTGCAGCACCAAACAACTCCAGGCAAATTGGAAAGTTGGCTGGCTCTTCCAACCGAGGTGAAGAAAACAAATTATTTTTTGCCGAGCTACGAAATATTCGCTTCCGATCCAGCAGATTTTGCCAGCCGTTTGAGCAGAAAGCCAGAGGCTAACATTCCCATTTCACAAGCCATACAGGTAAAAAGGTCAGATGCTTCTTATGTGGTAGCCGAAGATATAGTTTCTCTTTTCCCTGGACCCTCTGAAAGCAGACCTTTGGAGGCACTTGAGTTTGGCGACCGTTTAAAGGTGTTGGCAAAGCAGCCTCCTTTTTATAAGGTGCGTTTTCGTAATACGGAGGGCTATGTGTATCAGAGAGATGTAATTCAAGAGGCAGAGCTTACAACTTCTCAAAAAGACAAACTTCGCCGTTTAAGAAAGGAATCTCCTGGAGGTGTGGATAGCATTGCCGCAAAGTTCGGGTGGAAAGAAGGAGACAAAATAAGCTACAGTTCCTTTGGTTTTAGAGACCCATTTGTGGAGGTTAAAAGCACAAGTGGAGATGGAATTAACATTGATAATTTAACGCTAGCTGGCATTATTTATGAAAATGAAAGACCTATGGCTCTTCTTTCCGATAACAAAATAATGGGGCAGTCATATACTCTTTATGAAGGCGATACTGTTAAAAACGGCAAAATACTCAAAATCTCAAAAAATAGCGTGATGTTTTTATTGCAGGAATATGGCGTAAGCCGGCGTTATACAGTGTCTTTGCCCGAAAAACACGGGGGTGTTCCATGAAAAAAAGTGTTGCGGCAGTTGTTTTGCTGCTAGTTTTCTCCGTATCTTTTGCTGCTATCAAAAACAGCACCAAAAGATACGATATGTCTTTTGTGGATGCAGATTTTCAATCTGTTTTCCATTCTATATCCGAGCTTGCCGGTGTAGATATATTGCTTGCTCCCGATGTTGTTGGAAGGCTTTCAATGACGGTTACAAAAAAAACCTGGTCTGAAATGATGGACATTATATGCAATATGCACAATTTGATTTGGTTGGTTGAAGGCAATTACATAAATGTTCAGAGAACGGACTCTTATCAAAATAAGATAATAAGGGAATCGGAAAAACGCGAGCAGAGTGATATGGTTGCCCCGCTTGTTAGGCGCAGTTTTCAAATAAGGCATGCTTCGGCAAATGAAATGTCGCGGGTTTTGGAAACAATAAAATCTGCGCGGGGTCGTATTTCTGTGGTTGACCGCAATAACGCCATAATAGTTTATGATACCGAAAGGCGTTTAGGGCAAATGCAAAATACCCTGAATGAGTTGGATGTTGAAACTTTGCAGATAGTTATAACTGCTAAATTGGTTGTGGTGGATAGCCGTTTGGCAAATGATTTGGGTGTTGACTGGTCTAATGTAACCGTAGGGAGCGATGCCTCAAGAGTTCAGGCAGACTTTTCCAATTTGCCCAAACTAACCAGCGAAGCAGATGCTGTGACCAAATTGACCGTGAAGGCTTTTGACCGGAATATGGAGGCTAAGGTTATGAGTATTTTGAGCGATTCCCGTTCCGAAATTCTGGCAAGCCCGCAAATTTCAACCCTTGACCACACCGAAGCCCAAATTTTCATGGGCAGCCAAATTTCCATAAGGCAAATAGACAATAGCGGCAACTCAGCCATTCAAATGGTGGAGAGCGGCATAAAATTAACGGTAACTCCGCACGTTGCAGGCGATAACAGAATTTTGCTTGAACTTCATCCAGAGAACAACAGCTATGGGCTTGACCAAGGGCAGGTTGTGATAAATAAGCAAGAGGCTCAAACCAAAGTTGTGGTTTCTGATGGAGAAACAGTTGTGATAGGTGGTTTAACGAAAAACGAGGAAATAGAAGCAGAAACGGGAATCCCGATATTAAAAGATATTCCTATTTTGGGATATTTATTCAAGCATACTAGAAAAGAATTGACAAAGAAAGATTTGATTATATTTGTGACTCCGCGCATAATGCGAAACTATTTATCCGATTCTCCGGTGGCGACTTCGGTAAAACAGAAAAAAGCATCGGCGGACGAATACACTGAAGATGGCGTGGAATGATATCAGGGGCAATTTATCTGATTTTGCCGTTCTTGACAGCCCTTCCAGCCGTCATTTCCTTTGTTAAATGGAGAGAATCTTCATTTAAGGGTCAAAGGTCATTGTGGGAGTTTATAGCTTTTTTTGCTTTTTTCTCACTTAATTCATTTTTCGTGTATGGAAATAAAAGTTCTTATGACCTTTTCGATTATATATTCAAAATAGTTGACCCTTTCTTTTTGCTGTTTTTAATTCAAAGAGATTTGTCTTATTCAATGAACAAAAAAAGCCAAAGAAGGCTTTTGGTTTTGATGTTGGAAAATATGTTTTTGCAGATTGTTGTGCACGATTTTTTGAAAACAATTTATATTTATGATCTGTTGAATTTATTTACCCAATTATTTTCTGTTTATGTTGTGCTTAGTGTTGGCAAAGAATATTATTTTTCCGCTTATATACCAAAAGTATCTAGGTATTTGCTAATAGTTTCTGTGATACCTTGTCTTTTGTTTGAGACTTATTTTTTCAGATTTACTTTTATCTCTTTTATTTTTTATGTATGCTTGGAAAATAGGCGCAGCGAACTTTTTAGTTCAGAAAAAACCATAGAAAATTTTATTATTGAGCAGGGCAGATTCAGAAATATGATGAATGAGCTTTCCAATTCAATTAAAGATTTTTCAGATAAAAAAGATGCGGCAAAATCTTATTTAGATAGCTTGTGCCGTTTTTTGTCTGCCAAGGGTGCTGCTATTTATGAATGGGATGGAGATAAAAGATATTTTTCATGCGTGGCTGTTTCGGGGCTTTACTTTCCACCCGGCATAGGTAGCGAAAAATTATTCACAAGAGCCGATTTATTGCTTGAAATGGCTTATAAGCATCATGTAAAAGATGAAAGGTCTTTGGTTTGGAAATGCGGGCATAATAGTTCTGGAGTGCTTTTAAGCCATTCTACAGATAATATGGAGGCAATACTTGGGAATTTGTCTCAAGAGGTTCATTCAATTATACTTGTCCCGCTTTTGCAAGAGACAGACCTTCTTGGAGTTCTTGTTTTGGAAAACAAAATTGGACTTGATTACCTCACTGAATCAGATTTTAATATGGCTAGAAATTTTGCCAATTTTGCCGCCATAATTTTGAATACCAGCCGAGTAGCAACGCAAAAGCACGAAAATTTGAGAATGTCAACGGAGCTCAGTTCTGGAAATTTACTTCAGAGTTCTCTATTTTTGAAGAGCGTTCCAAAGGTAGCTGGAATAGATGTTTCATTTTTTATGTCGCCGGCAAAGGAGATCGGTGGCGATTATTACGATTTTTTTGAAAAAGGCGATAAATTTGCGCTTACTATAGCTGATGTGAGCGGAAAGGGTGTTTCTGCTGGTCTTATAGTTGCTATTATGCAAACATATTTGCAAAATAAATATCAAAAAGAAAATGATTTGAAAAAACTCATAGTTGATTTGAATAAGTATTTGTCTAATAAAATAACCGCAGGAATGTTTTTTGCGACTTTGCTGTTTTTTGAATGGGATTCCAAGAAAAAAAAGCTGTGTTACGTGAGTTGCGGGCATGAGCATATTTTGCATTTTCACGCAAAAACCAAAACAATTGAAAGCATTCGCTCTGGCGGTCTTGCGCTTATGATGGATGCCGATATAGACCCCTACATAAGAAACAATGAGCTTGTTGTTGAAAAAGGAGATTCTATAATTTTATATACCGATGGCATAACAGAAACTTTCAATCCTAAAAAAGAAATTTTTGGACTTGAAAGACTCGTGGAATTTTTTGAGAAAAACCCCATAACCAAAAATACAATAGAAAAATTGCTCCCGAAAACCCTTGAAAAATGGCGAGGACATCCAAACCAAACAGACGATATAACTTGCATGCTTATGCAGTTTTAGTCACTCACTAATACTGTGTTGAATTGTATTTTTCCACCAACGCTTTAGGGCAGGCAACTTCAGTCCAATACACCTCAGGGTTATCTGCTGCCATAAGCCAAGATGACTGCCACAAGCAACCATCTAAAAGTTCTTTTGGTTTGCCATCAAATGCTCTATGGCATTTCTCTGTAACGCACTGTTGCCATTGTTCCAACGTAAATCTATTGCTTGGACCTGGACCGTCGAATACGCATTCAGCTAATACGCCGCCGTCCCTTCTCCCTAAATCAGAGGAATTTGAACCTATTTGCTCTGATAAACAATTAAATGCACCCGTGCCACCACCCGGAATCATAATATCAAACTGGTTTTTACCAATAGTACCAGTATTGTTTGCCATCACAATTAAAATTTTGCCTTTAAGTGCGAGATGAGTTACCCATGGACTTGTATCATAAGACCATTTATCATTGAATTGCAAGCGAGCACATTTGCCGCAAGGGAGGGTTTCCTCATGCGTAGCCGCAAAGGCATAAGCCAAGGTATCGTTTACCTTAAAAGGAGCCATATCAAAGCAGGCATAAGCACGACTTTCTCCCGGAGATACTTCATCATAACCGTTTTTAGCACAAGCTCTGCAATTTCCCGCAATAGAACAAGATGTCCTGCAACCATCCCAGTAGCGAGTTGTTACACCTCTTTTAACTCCCGGTGCTCCTTCCTCAAGGGTAGGATAATTTTCATACTTTAAAGAAGAGCTAGAACGAAGCGTTCCGGAACTGGAGCTTTGAATTTGTTCTGAGGAGCTTGAGTTTTGCAGAAGGGAAGAAGAACTGCTAGGCAGTGTGCCAGAACTAATGGGTAGCGTGCTTGAACAGCTGGGCGAGGCTTTATCGCTTGAACTGTTGGCAATGCTAGCGGTAGAGGAACTGCTAGACGGCAAAACGGAGCTAGAGCTTGGCTCAGGGGAAGATGAAGATGGGAGCGGCGGCGGCGGTAGCTCAATGGTAGTATTATCGCAAGAAAAAAGCAACACGCTGCAAAACATTGCCGACAAAGAAAGAAAATGCTCAATTTTTATGAAGTTTGCCATTTTAACAATATAGTAAATATCCTTTTGCTGTTGCTTACCCTTGCTGCATACGGGCAGGAGCAGAAGCGAGTTCAAAATCTCGCATACAGGAATTTTCTATATTCAAGCCACCGGAGGATTTTGATGACCGACAAATTAGCTAAACATTTAATAGCCGGCTTTGCAGCCTTAATCGCTTTGATAACCTATTTTATAACAGTAGCTCCCACTGTTAGCTTTTGGGATTGCGGCGAGTTTATAGCCAGTGCCCACACCTTGGGCATACCGCACCCACCCGGAAGACCATTCTTCATATTATTTGTGCGCGCAATAATGATATGCCTGCCAATGGTAGAGGAAATAGCCAAAAGAGCAAATTATATATCGGCTTTTGCTTCGGCAGCCGCAGTTTATGTAACTGCTATTTTTGTTTGGGATTTGCTATCGCGGCTCACCAAAAATGCTTCAAGACCTGTTTTTGCCGCAGCCTCTCTCTCTGCTGGCTTGCTTTTGATGTTCTCAGATACTTTTTGGTTTAACGCTGTGGAAGCCGAGGTATATAACCTCATAATGCTCGTGATGCTTTTAATTTCTTATTTAGGTTTGCACTATTTGGATTGCAAAGATGAAAAACGTGGATTCCAGTATTTGCTGCTTATATGTTATCTCGCATTTTTGGGAGTTGGCTTTCATCTTTTTGCAATGCTTGTTGTGCCAGCTGTATTTGTTTTGGTTTTGCTCGCGGGCGGGCATCCGCTCAGAGACCTTGTTGGACGCTGGACCCTCTGGGTATCTGGCACAATTCTCTGTTCCGTTGTATATTCAATTTCCAATTTCCTCACTTGGTCTCTGATTCTTTTAGTGGTTCTTCTAGTGGCTTGGTTTACCATGAAAAAAAGCCCTTTGCATAAAGATATATCCCTTTCCCTTGCTTTAACCGCCGTCGCTCTGATAGGCTTTAGCGCACATCTCTATATTCCAATTCGCTCTTCGCTAAACCCCACAATAGACGAAAATGATCCAGAAATAAACATTAGAAACAGTGAAGGCAAATTGCAAATAAAAAATTTAATTCCATACAGAGATAATGAAAGTTGGAAGGCTTTTTACGATTATTTAGAGCGCAAGCAATATGGCTCCGAAAGCATGATTTCTAGGTCTTTTTATAGACGTTCCCAACCTGAAAATCAATTTATGGTATTTCCTCACATGGGCTATGGAGGCTATCAAATAGCGCAATACACACCCTTTAAACCCGGAGAAGTGAACTATTATCGTGGCGGCATTTATTCAATAGACCCGGAGGTGAATCCTCCTGTTGTTCGCGGTTCCCTTGAATTTCCCACTTTGATGATGAGCATAGGCGATAACAAACCATTTCAGGCATTTATATTTTTGCTCATCAATGGCTTGCTGCTTTGGACTGTGATTATAGCTTTCAGGGCAAATAAAAATATTGGCATATATTTGGCTTTGCTATATGGGTTTTGCTCCTTTGGTCTTTTATGGTATTTGAATTTTGCAGATGGCACCAAACCAGAACGCCGCGACCACGATGTGTGGATAAGGGAAATGCAATATTATGTCGATGAACTTTCCAATCGCGGAATGGTGTCTAAAATTAGTATCCCAAACCCAAACGAACTTTTGAACGTTTGGCGAAAAATAAACAGTGATTATACAAAAGGCGAAAGAAACAGTTCGGCACGGCAAAGCTCTACTTGGCAAAATTGGGAAAAAATACAAGCTGTATTTGAAAGTGCGGGTGTGCAAAAGCCATCACTCCCAGATCCTGTGCATTTAGAGGTTAGGAATAGGGATTATTTTTACACTCCGGCTTTTGTGTTTATGTCTTTGCTTTACGGGCTTGGCATAGGATTTTTGTTGCTCAACGTTCAGCAAAGAAAATTGAAGTTATTAATGCCAAGTAGCATAGCCATAGTTGTGCTTTGCGGAGCGGTTCCGCTTTTTGCAAACTACAAAGAGCATAACAGGGGAAATCTTTGGGTTCCCTGGGACTATGCCTATAACCTATTGATGAGTTGCGAACCCAATGCCATACTTTTCACAAATGGCGATAACGATACATTCCCTCTCTGGTTTGCCCAAGAGGTTGCAGGCATAAGAAAAGATGTTAGAGTTGTTAATTTGAGCCTTGGCAACACCGATTGGTATATAAAGCAAATACTGGACAATGAGCCTATTTTAAAACTCAGCTACGATAGAGCAGGCATAGATAGGGATATGGTGCTTTCGGACCAGAACTACGAACAGACTTCGCAAAGAATAGAATATTGGGTTAAAAAGGCAGAGCAGTCAATACCAATACTCACAAGGCAAATAGAAATTTTAGAGGCAAAGTTAGATTCTGGAGAGGGTGGCAAAATCACGGAAGAACTTTTCAAGAAAAAACTCTGGCTTCAAACATACACCGCCTTGAAAGAATGGGGCGAGCCACGCAAATATGGCATTATGCAAACTCAATATAAATTGGTGGTTGATTTAACCATGAACAATCCAGATAAACCCATACACGTTTCAACAACCGTGGGGCTTTCCAATGCCGTTGGCTTAGATAAATATATGGTTCAAAAAGGCATGATTTGGGATTTGGTGAAAGGAACTTTAACTCCGAGCAGAGACAGCATAGATGTGGAGAGAACGGCTTATCTCGTTGATAGCGTATTTAGATATAGAGGTCTTGGTGATGGCACGACTTTTATTAACAACGAAACAGAGCAACTATTGTTCAACTATAATTCAATATATATTCGACTTGCGATGACACAGAGAAATGATGCTTCTTTTGAGCGTGGGATTCATTATTTGGATATGGGCATAAAGCAATTCCCAAATGAATGGCGCAATTACGCGGTTGCTTCTGAGTTGCTAACTGTGGCTGGCGATAAAGCTCGTGCCGAAGAGTATTTGGAAAAGGGTTTGAAAGTGGTTGGGGCAGGCGAGGGTGCCAAGCATTTGCGGCAGCAGTTGGATATGCTGAAAGGTAGAGAATAAAGGGGCATGGATTTAAGCATTATTATTCCGGTAAAAGACGAGGCGGAGAGCCTACCGGAGTTGCTTGCCGAAATTAAAACGGCGGTTTTGCCTTCTGTGCAAAATATAGAGGTTATTGCCATAGACGATGGCTCAAGGGATAATTCTTGGGAAGTTTTGCAAAATTTGTCCGGTGAATATGATTTTTTAAAGGCAATTCGTTTTCAATACAACTGCGGAAAAGCCTCGGCTCTTTCGCTTGGCTTTTTGCTTGCAAGCGGCAAGTATATTGCCACTATGGATGGCGATTTGCAAGATAATCCAGCAGAAATCCCAGAGATGCTTAAAATGCTGGAAGACGGTTCAGATTTGGTTAGTGGCTGGAAAAAGAAAAGGCACGACCCCTGGCACAAAACAATTCCGAGCAAGTTTTTTAATTTAGCGGTTTCCATTGTTTGCAGGCAGCGTTTGCACGATTTTAATTGCGGATTAAAGGTATATAAAGCAGAGGTTGCAAAGAGCGTTCAATTGTATGGGGATTTTCACCGCTTTATTCCCCTTATGGCTTCTTGGAACGGATTTAAAATCACAGAAAAAATAGTTGAGCATAGGGCAAGGCGGCATGGAATTTCCAAATACGGGGTTTCTAGGCTTGTGTCTGGGTTTTTGGATTTGCTGACTTTGATGTTTTTGCGCAAATTTGTGGTTAAGCCCCTGCATTTTTTTGGAATGTTGGGTTTGCTTTTTTGCCTTGTTGCCACAGGTGTTTTTGGTTATTTTGGCTTTGAATGGGTATCCACAGGCTCGCTTAGAATCCGTCCCTTGCTTATTTTGGCTGGTTTTGCCTTTGTTTCGGGTATTCAGTTCATATCTCTTGGGCTTTTGGGCGAAATGCTTAATTCAAAGCTGCAAAACAAGAATTATCCAATTGCTGCCTCCACTTTTACTATATTACCTCCAAAGAATTTTTTTTAACGGAGACATGATATGTCAAAGCTTTTTATTGAAGACCTTAGCTTGCAGGGTAAGCGGGCTTTCATTCGTGTGGATTTTAATGTTCCGCAAGATAAAACCACTGGCGAAATTACAAATACAAAACGCATAGAAGCCGCGCTTCCAACAATACGCTATGCGCTGGACAAAGGCGCCTCTGTTGTTTTAGCCTCGCACCTAGGCAGGCCAGATGGCAAGGTTGTTGCCAAATACAGCTTAAAGCCTGTTGCCGCAAAATTGCAAGAATTGCTGGGCAAGCCGGTTAAGTTTTTGGACGATTGCGTGGGCGAAGGCGTGGAAAAAGAGTGCGCAGCGGCAAAACCAGGCGATGTTATATTGCTAGAAAACCTACGTTTCCATTTAGAAGAAGAAGGCAAGGCGAAAATCAAAAAAGAAGATGGTACAGAAGAAAAAATCAAGGCAGACCCAGAAAAAGTAAAGGCTTTCAGGGCATCCATTGCAAAGCTCGGCAATGTTTACATAAACGATGCTTTTGGCACAGCTCACCGCGCCCATTCCTCAATGATGGGCGAAGGCTACGCGGAGAGAGCGAGCGGCTACCTTATGAAAAAAGAATTGGATGCTTTCTCTGCGGTGCTAGATAACCCAAAACGCCCGCTGCTCGCTATTTTAGGTGGTGCAAAGGTTGCAGACAAAATTCAGCTTATCAACAACCTTTTGGATAAAGCCGATAAAATCATAATTGGCGGCGGCATGGCATTCACATTCAAAAAAGTTATCAACAACCTTGCAATAGGGGCTTCTTTGTTTGATGAGGAAGGCGCAAAAATTGTTCCAGAGCTAATTGAAAAAGCAAAAAAGAATGGCAAAGAAATTATTTTGCCAGTGGATTATATTATAGCAGATAAATTTGCAGCAGATGCAGCAGTGAAAGCCGCAGACGATAGCACCGGAATTCCTGACGGTTGGATGGGCTTGGATGTTGGTCCAAAATCTTCGGAGCTTTTTGTGAAGGCTGTTTTGGATTCCAAAACCATTGTTTGGAACGGACCTGCTGGAGTATTTGAATTTGAAGCTTTTGAAAAAGCCACCAAAGCAATGGCAGATGCCATTGTGAAAGCCACTCAGGGCGGTGCAATAACCGTTATTGGCGGCGGCGACACAGCAACAGCTGCAAAAAAATATGGAGCAGACAAAAAAGTCACCCACACATCAACAGGTGGGGGAGCTTCGCTTGAATTTTTGGAAGGCAAGGAACTTCCGGGGGTAGCAGCACTTACGGATAAATGATTATGTTAAAGAAAGAAGATCGTATTTTAATTCGCACTTCGCTTACAGAATACAGAAATCTCCTTTTCAAGGCGTTTAAAGGCACTGAAAAGGAGAAGTTGCAAATAGCAAGGGTAAACCGCTTATTGCAAAACTGGAAAGCAACCTAAGAGGGATTTATGCAGAGAAATTATGCAAGCAAGCGGGGTATTTTAGTTAGCACCACGCCTTATGATACTCGTATAGCTGTTTTAGACGATGGAGTTTTAACGGATTTACTGGTTGAAAACAGTACTTCTAACCATACGCTAGGCAATATATACAAAGGAGTTGTGCAAAGGGTGGTGCCTGCGCTTCAGGCTGCATTTGTGGAAATTGGCTTGGAAAAAGCCGGATTTTTGCACATAAACGATGCAATAGACCGCGATGTGCTGCTCCGCAAAGAATATGGCGAAGATGATTCGCAATCAACTGCCATTCACGCTGGCATTGAAAAAATAATGAAAGCGGGCGATGTGATTATGGTGCAAGTGATTAAGGAACCCATAAATACCAAGGGTGCCAGGCTTACTATGCACCTGAGTTTTGCAGAGCGTTTTTTGGTTTGTATGCCAAATTCAAACTTCATTGGCATTTCAAAAAAAGAGAGAGATTTTACCAAACGTAAAATTTTCAAACAATTAGTGAGCAGGCACAAGGCTTCCGATGTTGGCTATATTGTCAGGACTCAGGCTCTTTTGGAATCTGAAAATGAAATTGTTAAGCAAATGCGCAAACTGGAAGAAAAATGGGAAATAACAAAAAATAATTTTAATGAATATCCAGCAGAGACTTGCATTTATCAAGAATCAAATTCCGTTGAGCAATCCATAAGGGAATATTTCAGCGAGCAAACCGAATATGTATATGTTGATGATGAAAAGGAATACCAGAATATTCGCGAGTATTTGGGTGGAGCAAATCCTGAGAATTTGCAAAAAATAAAATTATGGAAAGGCTACGAAAGTCTTTTTGAATCTTTTGGAATAGAAGATGACTACGAAAAATCCCTTTCAACAAAAGTGTATTTGCCACGCGGCGCATATTTGATTATTGAGCAAACAGAAGCCTTGATGTCTATAGATGTGAATACAGGTTCCAGAGTTCACGGTAGCGACCAGAACAGGGTATTTTTGGAAACAAATTTGGATGCCGCTAGGGAAATTGCAAAGCAGCTCCGCTTGCGCGATGTCGGTGGCTTGGTGATTATTGACTTTATAGATATGGAATCGGAAGAAGATAAAAACGCCGTTGTTGACGAGTTTAGAAAAGCAATTCGCTTTGACAGAACCCCGCTCAATTTTTCCGCGATTTCTCAATTTGGTTTAATGGAAGTTAGCCGCCGCAGGGTTCGCACCAATTTGGCAAGCGAAAAGCACAGCGACTGCCCAATGTGCGGAGGCACCGGCACGGTGTTCAGCAAAGAAGCAACCCTTTCTTTAATAGACCGTTATCTAGCGAGAATTGCAAAGAAAAGCAAAATGAGAAATGTTCAATTGGTGGTATCAGAACCTCTTTCCAAAATTTTCAGCGATGACTATGGGCGTATGTTCCACTATTTGGAACACAAACATTCATTGAATATTGAAATTTTGGAAGCAGAAGAATATGCCTCTCATCAATTCTCATTCCTAAACCCAGACACAGGCGAAGACGTAACAGAAAAATTTGCCTTTAACTCATGAATTCAAACGAAATAGCTTGGGTGAGCGGATGGGCAAGCGATATTTCAATTTGGGAAAACCGCATTTACGAGTATTTCCCAAATTTCAGCCACCGTTTTGTTGATTATTTTGATTTGCTGCCAAATCCAGACGAATTACATGGAATATGGGAATCTAGCATAATTGTGGGCTGGAGCATGGGAACGCTTGCAATTTTAAGAAATTTGCAAAAAATAAAAAAAGAGCAAAAGCTAATTTTAATTTGCCCAATAGCCGATTTCTGCGCAAAAGGTTGCTGGCAACCCTCAGCCCTCAGAGCCACAAAGCAGGGAGTTTTGCAAAACACAGAGCAAACGATAATGTCTTTTTCTGCCTTGATGGGAAATATTGAAAAAGAATATAGGGAAAAATGGGTGGAAAACGCTATGCGTTATTCCCCAAATCAACTAGCCGAAGGTCTTGATTATTTGATGCAAAAAGCGAATCTTTCTAGTCTTGGTTCAAATGCAAAGCTAATTTTCGGCGGGCAAGACAAGGTTGTGCCTCTCTCGCAAAAAGAGTTGTTTTCTGATTTTTGCGATGAAGGATCCATTGTCGTTTGCGAGGGGTTGGGGCATTGGCTGCCAAATTATTTTGAGAGAATTTTCTATATTACCCACCAATGTTCAAGCATTTTTTAACTATAGTCGCTTTGGCGGGAGTTTTTGTTTTTGCGCAAAATCCGCAATCCGTTAGGTTAAAGCAGGCTGGGGAGCTTGTGAACCAAGGGAGGCACAAAGAGGCTTTGGATGAATACAAAGCCATACTTTCTGTTGACAAGAGCAATGCAGAGGCATATTTGGGTGCGGGCGATGTGCGGCTTAAGATGAAGGATTATAAACTTGCTTTGGATAATTTTCAGCTTGCCCAGAAATACAACCCAAAATTGACCAAAGCCATAGAAGGGGAGGCTGAGGCTTATGAAGCTCTGGCTCAAAAAGAAAATGCCCTTGCCCGCTGGCGGGCTTTGGCAGAAGCCGGAAGCGCGGAGCAAAAAACAAAAGCCCTCTCTAAAATAGGAACATTGCTCGGAACTAACGCAAATGTTCAAACTCCACAAGCATCGCAAATACCGCAATTGCCGCCGCCAACAGCCGTTAGCCCTCCGCCAGCCAATACATCTACGCAATCCGTTGCTAGCAAATCAAAATACATTTATGATTCTCCAGAATTCAAAGCTGGGCTCGCGGCTTTTGACAAAAAGAACTGGGCTGAGTCTGCAAAATCTTGGGGAGAGGTGCTAAAAAAGGACCCCGGCAATCCGGGGGCTTATTATTATGCTGGTGTTTGCCGTTTTAACTTGGGCGAAATGGACAAAGCCGTGATAAATTTCAATAAAAGTTTTGATTATCCAGAAAAAGGCTATAACTCAAATTATTATCTGGGAAGAATTTATGAGCAAAAAGGGGATAAGGCAAAAGCGATAAGTTATTACAATAAATATTTGCAGCTAACTCCAAGCGCAGATGGCAAAACAGAGGTAAAGGGCAGAATAGCCGCGCTTAACAGCGGGGCAGCTATAGCTTCCAAAGATAGCACAGCGGCAAGCACTTTGCCTAGCAGTGGCTCGGATGCAAAATCATCTGCATCTTATGCTTGCAATAGCTTGGAAAGCTGCTTAAAAATGGAAGAGAAACGAAAGCAAGATTCAATAGCTGCATATTTGGAAAGCCTTAAAAACAAGCCTTTAACCATTGGTCCCGAAAAAATAGTCGCAACAGAATATGGCGGAAATTTTGCCTTTGCCTCTGTAACGGAGGCTGGTAGTGCAGATTTGCAAAAAGCACTTAATCTAGTTCAAAAAAAATCATTTCAGTCTGCAATAGATGCTTTGCAAACAACTCGGCAAAAATTCCCCGGAACCCCTAATTCAATGGCAGCCGCATATAACCTGCTTTCGCTATACCAATATCTCGAATTGCACGATAAAGTAATTGCCCTTGGAAATTCCGTTTTGCAAGAGCCTGTGCAGGAGCCTTATAAAAGCGCAGTGCTATATATGCTTGCATTTAGCCAAGTAAAAAAAGAACAATATCAAGTTGGCGACAATTCGCTTTCAAATGTTATAGAAGACCAAAAACTAGGACCTACTCTTGGGCAAAAGCTGGCACTGAAAGCCGAAATAGCCGCTAAATACAAACCCGACCAAGGCTCGCCCGAAATTTTGAAAAAAGCCATAGCAGCAGAAACCGATAACGCCAAAAAGAACGAGCTTCGCCTTAAACTGGCAGATTTATACACAAAATTGCAAGATACGCCATCTGCAATACAAACCTACAAAGACATAGCCGAAGACTGCCCTGCAAATACCGCGCAGCCTTGCCGCAAGGCTATTTATGAACTTGGCAATATCAGCTTTTTGGCTCAAAATTGGCCCATGGCGCTTGAATATTACAACAAAGCTATGGATAAATATAAAGACCCGGAGCTTGTTTCTTGGGCATTGTTCCAAATAGGAAATGTGTTTCGCAAACAGAACAACTACAAAGAAGCCGTGCGTTATTACGACCGTCTTATAAAGGAATACCCCGGAACCTATTGGGCAGACCAAGCAAAGCTCTACAAAGACGATGTTATTTGGCACGAGAACAATCAGGGAATATTGAAAAAATGACATCTAATTTACCAGAATTGCTCCGCGATAGCTTAAATGCTCAATTATCTATTTACAAGCAAATTCACGAATTGCAAAGCGATTTGCTGAAAGACTTGGATTCAAAAAATGAATTGAACAGAATAATGCAATTGCTAGAAAAGAAAAGCTCATATTTGGATAGCGTAAAAGAAGAAAATGTCCGTTGCGCTCCGCTTGTGAGCGAGTGGGTAGAGAGAAAATCCGAAATGCAGAATTCCGAGCTTTTTGCAAGCATTGAACAAATAATAGCCGAAATTGAAAAATTGGTTTTGGAGCTTAGGGCACAAGACGAAATTATGATTCAAAGGTTTGACCAGCACAGCCAGTCTAAAAACAGAATAGACGCATTCAGGGCTATGAGATAAGGCTATCAGAATGTCTCAAGAAGAAATCGGCGAACTTAAATCTGTGATGGAGCGTTTTTTGGCGCAGTCCAGCGAACTGATTGCATACAAAGAGGCTTTGGATATACAAGCCGAGCAAATAAAAAAAATGCAGGAGGAAATTCAGCAAAGCAGGGTTTTGAGTGCGCTTGGAGAAATGGCTGCAACCGTGGCTCACGAAATCAGAAACCCGCTTGCCGGAATAGCCGGCTATGCCAGCTTGCTTGCAAGAAGCACCCCACCCGAAGACTCAAGGCGAAAATATGTGGATAAAATAATAGGCGGAATTTCCAGCCTAAACAAAATAGTCAGCAATTTGCTAGTTTACACCCGAAAAACAAATTTGCAAAAACAAAGCACAGATTTGGTAGCATGGGCAGAGGCAATTTTATCTCACGCTGAAATTGAAATTGAAAAAGAAAAAAAGCAAGTTCGCATAGAACGCGATTTTCCAACAGAGCCTTTGAATGCGGAAATTGACAGCGAAAAATTGCAGCAAGTGATGCTCAACCTGCTGATAAACGCCATTCAAGCAATAGAAGCCGAAGGCAAAATTTTTGTGAGCATTAAACAAAACGGAAACGCCGCCGAAATAACCGTTTCAGACACAGGAAAAGGCATTGAACAAGAACACTTGAAAAACATATTCACCCCTTTTTTCACAACAAAAGAACAAGGCACCGGCTTAGGTCTCGCTATCGTAAAAAAAATAGTGGATTTGCACGAGGGTGAGATATCTGTTGAGAGCGAGCCGAATAAGGGGACGAGGTTTTGCATCAGGATTAATGTTTAGAAATTCGCATCTTCCCCCTCAGGAACCGGATAGGGGAGTTTGAATTGTTCTACTTCTGCTAATTTGGGCAACGGAGCTTCTTTGTTTGATATTTGCGTGGAAGAATGAGGCTCCAAAGAAAAATGCACTAGCATTTCTTTGATTTTCTTTTCGCTTTCCGGTTTTATGATAAAACCCCAGTTTGGGATAGTTTCTTCCACACAGGCTAAAAAGGGTTTGTATGTGGAGAGTTCGGCGAATTTGCTCGCATTTCTTATGCGCAAAATAGGCAAGGTGTCTATGGAAGAATCGTTGTATATGTGGAGCCATTCGTTTAAGGCTCCGGCTACGTTTGGTACGGCTTTGTTCCATTGCAAAAAATCTTGAACAAAGGAATTTGGAAGTTTTGAACGCAAGCCGTCTAAAAAAGATTCTTTTGAAAGCACAAAGCGCAAAAGTTCTTCTTCGTTTTTTGCTTGCGCAAAACAAGACATTTGAAAAATTCTAAATGCTCCGTTGTTCTGCGATAAAAGCCATTCAAAATTGGAACTACTCGATACAATTGGCTCGGCTAAGGTTTCTTTTGGTTTTTTGGCAAATAAAATGCTTTCGCCAAATTCGGAAATGGAAAATGTCAAAATATGTTTTTTTTTCGCTTGTATTTTGAGTATTCCAAACATCCAAAGTTCCTTGAGCTGCATTGGCAAATGCTGCCAGCTTATTGAGGCTTTGTTTTTTTGCAGCCTAGAGCGTGTGTCGTGAGCCCAAAATAATTTTGCGGCGTTTAGTGCGCTAAGTGGTTTTTCAAAAAATGTTAAAAGTTTTGGCAAATCGTTTTTGTTGCGGAACCTTTCGTTTTTCCACCAAAAAAAGAATTCTGAAAAAAGCCTGAACCCGTTGTTTTGTAAAAATTCATAAGCTGGGGAGAGCAATTTTAAATTTCCACTTACAGCCTCTCTTGAAATCCATTTTTCTGAAATTAAAAAGGAAAACAACAGGCAAACATATTCTTCAGTTACAAAGTTATCTAAATTTTTATTGTTGTTGAAAATTGTTGCAATATGTTTTTTTGAAAAATGGCTAATGGAAAAATCTTTATTAACCGAAATTTTGCCGAGTTGTATTTTAGACATCATAAATAGCAAATATAATTCCGCTTTTTTTTCGTTGGAAACCCATGCGATGGATTCAAGCGTTTCTTCGTTTTTTATAAAATTGCTTAAAATAAAATTTTCAAAATCCGCAAAGCCGTAATATATGTGAGAGCCTTGGCATTTTGCGTGCCATATAAACATTTCGTTTGAGGCTTCGTTTAAAAATGCAAAAAGAGATTTTTGGTCTGTATCTAAATTGCGTTCCAATTCGTTGAAATGCAAGCCTCTACCCTGGCTTGCGTAAATCAAGCACAGAGCTAGAACCTCTTGCTCGTTTCTTTTTTGCATCCATTTTTGCAATCTATCTTCGCTTGCAATTTCATTGCACAATTCATTGTGTATTTTGGAATTTTGCACAAGTCCGCTTTTTTTTGTGAATTTTATACGCAAGCGGCTCAAATAAGAACCAGGTGCGTTTTTTATATGCTCTTGAATGGATTGCAGACTTTTTATCATGGGGGATATAATTTAGAAAATTTTTTCTAAATTTTGTTCTATGCAAAACATAGAAGTAATTTGCCCGTGCTGTGATAAGATACTTGTGGTGGACACCCTCGCTAAGGAGGTTGTGGCTCATAGGGAGCGCAAAAAGCAGGTTAGCTTGGAAGAATTTATGGCAAGTGAAAAAAACAAAGACTCGGAATTGGATGCCAAATTCTCAGAGGCAAAGGAAAAAGAAAAACACAGAGACGAGTATTTGAGCAAAAAATTTGAAGAAGCAAAAAACAACAAAGACCTTAAGGACCCGCCTCCAGCTATAAACTGGGACTAGATTATTTCATCAGAACTTGCAAAAAGTCATCTCCCTCAGCTCCAATGAGCGTTACCGGGCGCAAATTGCCGTCTGTAACCAAAGTTTTAGGCAGAGGTACATCTGCTTTTCTGTCTTTGTGCAAGCCAAAATCTTCTAGTGAATTGTTGAATGGGTCAAAGACAAGCAGCCATTCATCTTTTAAATATTTCTTTTGCTTTAACCATTCGTCTATTTTCTTGCGGCTATAAGTTTCCATATCCTTTTCTGCTACATATACCAAAAGAACCAAGACTCCATTTTTTTTCAATTGCTCGGAATTATCGCTCATTTTCTTTAAGCCTTCTAGGCAAGGTGGGCACCAAGTGGCAAAAAAGGCAAAAACAACCCTTCGGTAATTTTTTTGTTTAATAAGATCTTTTAATTTATCGCTGTTTATGACTTTGTCATAATTTCCGTTCTCTTTGTCTTTTGCATCAAAGGCAAACCAAGGTACTTCTTCATCTGGTTTCAATTCCTTTGTAAAGGACAGCATTTCGGTTGGTTTGGCAAAAACAGCCAAAGTGGAGAGCGGACCAAGCGCAAGGGCGCAGAAAAAGCAAATTTTGAGATTTTTTAGCATACAAGAATAAATATAGAATTTTCTATTTTACATTTTAATGTTAGAATCCTTTAACTCCTCGTTTTTTGCAGCAAATAGCTGGCTTATTCTCGCATTCCCGTTTTTGTCTTTTGCAATTAATGGAACCCTGCTTTGCAAACATAAAAAAGCAGCGGGTTATTTTTCCATATCTATGGCTGGGCTTTCAATGGTATTTGCCTTGGGGCTAGCCTCAGAATTTGTGAAAAATTTTGCAAATTCCCCTGTGGCAGAGCGAGTTGCCATGCCTTGGACCTGGGAATGGCTGCCTTTGGTGAGCGAGGTTTTTGGCAAAATATCCCTTAAAATCTCTTTTTATTGCGACCCAATTTCCGTTATGATGCTCATTGTTGTGAGCGTAATAGCATTTTTTGTGAATATTTACAGTGTTGGCTATATGAAAGAAGATGATGGCGCGGGGCGTTTTTTTGCCTTGCTCAGTCTCTTTGCTTTTTCAATGCTAGGTTTGGTGGTTGCCACAAATTTAATTCAGATTTACATGTTTTGGGAATTGGTCGGAATTTCGAGCTATTTGCTCATAGGTTTTTGGTATCACAAGCCTTCTGCGGTGGCTGCCTCAAAACAGGCTTTTATTTTAACCCGCTTTGCAGATAGCTTCTTTTTGCTGGGCATTTTGCTAATTGGTTTTATGCTGAATTCCTTTGACTTTTTGGAATGGAATAACCCACATAAACTTGGAATTGTGAATATGGTTATTTCGCACAAGTGGCTTGCCGTGGCTTCTGTTTTTGTTTTTGTGGGAGCTTGGGGTAAAAGTGCTATGTTCCCCTTGCATATATGGTTGCCAAACGCTATGGAAGGACCCACGCCTGTTAGCTCAATAATACACAGCGCAACAATGGTGGTAGCGGGCGTTTATTTAACCGCAAGGCTTTTCCCCTTCTTTGCAGGCATAGGCACCGTTTTGGAAGTTGCCGCATTTATAGGGGCATTTACTGCGATGTTTGCGGCAATAATAGCCTGCACCCAAAAAGACATAAAGCGAATTTTGGCATATTCAACCCTTAGCCAGCTAGGTTATATGATGTTTGCCCTTGGCGTTGGCGGCTACACAGCCTCAATGTTCCATGTTTTCACTCACGCATTTTTTAAGTGCATGTTGTTTTTGATAGCAGGTTCTGTTATACACGCTGTGCATAGCAATAGTTTAGATGAGATGGGCGGGCTTCGCAAAAAAATGCCTTTTGCTTATTTCTCGTGCTTGGTAGCCTGCCTTGCAATAGCGGGTATTCCTCCGTTTTCTGGTTTTTGGAGCAAAGACGAAATTTTGCTTTCTGCATGGGTTGCAGGCAATTATGCGGTGTTTTTTGCTGGACTCTTCACAGGTGGCTTAACCGCATTCTATATGTTCCGCCTATTCTTTTTAACATTCCACGGCAATGCGAGAAGCGAGCACGTTGCCCACGCTCACGAAGACCCTTGGATGACTTTCCCCATTGTTGTTTTGGCAATTCCCGCTGCGGCTATTGGTTTTGTTTCGCATAAGTTTTTTGCGGCATTTGTGGAAACTCCGCCTCTCTTTGAAGGCTCTCCCTTTTTGGAACACATTTCACACACACATCCAGAGTGGCTGCCTTTGGCGGCTAGTTTAGCCGGAGTTTTTGGCATCTCTGTTGCATGGCTTTTTTACGCTCGCAAAGGAACAAATGCAGAAGCTGTTTTGGAAACAGATATTCGCTCGCCTTTGTATAAAGTTATTTACAACAAATTTTACTTTGACGAAATGTACTACGCTTTCACACGCGGTTTTTTAATTAAAGTAGTGGCAGGTTTCTTAAAAGGATTTGACCATTATGTTATAGATGCAATGGGTGATTTTATAGCAGGCACTTTGCAATGGCTAGGCAGGGGAGTGCGCTTGGTGCAAAACGGCTCTTTCGCAACTTACGCATCACTGTTTATTACCGGCATTGTGTTTGGGATGTGGATGTTGATTTAAGGCGGTGTGTCAACCACAAAACATTCTGTTCTTCTGTAGCTTGTATTTTTTGAACCTTGCGAATATATGGAAATTCGCTTTTCCTCTATGCCATAAAAGCGCGTTAAATTAGAGCGAATGTTAAGAGCGCGTTGGAAGGCGGTTTCGTAAGCTGTGGAACCGGAGAGGAGTTTTTCTGAATAGCCAACGCAATGAAGCTGCGAATAGGTTTTTTCCCTCATAACATTTGCTATTTGCAAAGTCAAAGCTGAGTGAAGGGAATCCGTTTCGTTGGCTTGCTCTTGTTCTTCTGGATAATAGAATGTAAAATCAACTTTCCTGTTCAGCAAAAATACAGGAAAATCGGGTGTAGTAAAATCGTTGTACTGTGGAAGCCACCTTATAGGCATTTGCATTGGCACTGCTGGAACAGGCGTTTTAATGGGAATTTCAATAGGTTCTTTAACAGAGTTTTGTTTAACTGAGGGTTCTATGGCGCATATTTCTTCTTTGGGATTTTTTTGTCCTAGCATAAAGGAAAATTTTGCTGCAATTCCAACGCTCCAAGGACTCCAAGATTCCCATCTATCGCTTGCCGCAAGGCTTGCTGAATTTTTGTTTTCTATTCTTTCTATTGTAGGTTTTAAATTCCTATCAAAGCCTTTATTGAAAGAGTAATCTGCGAATATGCCTATAAGCATGGAAAAATTATTTGTCAACATCGCTTTTATGCCACCTTCCATAGCTAGCATAATTGAATTTTTTGAAGATATTTTTGTTTTGAAAGAGGAGTCTTTTTGCGGACCAAAGCCCTGAGAAATAGGAGCGGTAGGACCAAATATCCTTAAATCATATTGAGGGTAATAACCTTCTGTTTCCAATCCGCTATAATCCACGCTTGCGCTTGCTTTTTGAACAGCTCCAATTTTCACGCCTGCGCCTGCATAATATAAATCGTTGCTGAATTTCAATAGAATGGGAATTTGCAAAATGGTGCCATTCAATTCTTCTTTGAATTTGTTTATTGAGTATATAAAAATAAGAGAATCTTTTTCGCTATCTATTACCGCCGAGTTTGTATCTTTTATAAAATTGCTTGTTCTTGTTTGCCAGCGAGAGGAATACTGAATTCCAGCAGAGAAACCAAAATTTTTAATGGGATAAATTGTAATTGCAATGCCAGGAACACTGTTAAAAGAGAGTTCAGAAGCTCCAAAACCATAGTTCACATCAAATTCATACAAAGTTTGCGCAAAAATTGTCTGAACCAGAAATGCCAGAGCTATCAGAATTTTTTTGTTTTTATTCTTCTTTAACAATGTAAACTCCTGCGGGTGTTTCTTTTATTAGCTTGCCATTTAAATTGTAAATTTTTGAATTTTTATTCGGAGATTTTCCATTAATGCCAAGTACTTGTTTTGTGAGCGTGGGTTTTGGCGGTTGCGTAGTGTTGATTTTTGCCTTGCCTTCGCAGGTGGAAATTCTATTGCCATCTGTTGTTTGCATAACAACTTTGTAAAAATCATTTGAATTATAGCTTGCAACGGAATAAAATTGCAAATTGCCGACTTCACTATTATTTTTGAACCATTCAAAATCTTTGAATTTTTTTGAATTATTATCCACAAACAAAACGCTATTCCATTTCTGCTTTACAATTGAGTCAAAAGGAATGGGAGTTTCTATTAAAATGGTATCAAATTTGCTGCGTAAACCATCTTTTGAAATCCATTCATAAATGAGCATGTCTAAACCCGGTTTATTTTTAAAAATAAATGGAACCTCATAGTGCAAGCCGTTTTCATCGGTGCTTCTCTGCGGAATACTGTCTATTCTTAAAATTATATCCGGTTCTTTTGTGGTTATCTGTATTTTGATGGTGTCTTTCACTTCGCAAAGGCTTGGGCTAAAAACAAAATAGTGGCGTTGCTTGCTGCTAAATATAGAGTCAATATCATAGCCGGGGTCTTCAAATACAATTGTGTCTCCAACAAATAAATTTGAGATTTTCCATTTTGCTTTAATTGTGGTATCTTTTGTTATGCGAGTTGAGTCAAAAGCGAAATTCCAACCGTCAAAAATGTAACCTGTTCTTGTTAAAGTTACCTTTGGGTCTTTGGCAAGATCATTTTCCATTACCACTTGGGAACGTATGCTTGGAGTTCCACCGTCTGTGTCAAAATCAACTATGTATGCTTTAATTTTCCATATTGCTTTAATCGTGGTATCTTGTGTTATTGGAGTGCTAAAATCAAAATCCCACCCATCAAAATCGTAACCTGCTTTTGTTAAAGTTTCTTCTAGTTCTGGCTCTGGTCTTGTGGCTAGGTTGCCTTTCGTAACTTCTTGTGGCTCAATCCCTTCGTCATCTTCATCTGTATCTGTGTCTGTATCAAAACGAACTGTGTAAATTGGGACTTGAATGGTTATTACAATGGTTTTAGTTATACCAGCTTTATTTCGTACTGTGTAAGTCTCTGTTACGGTGTAAGTCTCTGTTACGCCGTCTTCTGGTGGATTTCCTGAAATTGAAAATTTTGGGGAAAAGGAACTTCCTTCTTGTATTTCTGTGGAAGATACTCTCCAATAGTAAGTTACGGTATCAGGTTTAACTGAAAGTGTTAAAGTATCACCATAAGTTATTTCTATGCTAAACACATCATTATCGCAAAGGAGTGGTACTTTATCGTTGCTATTAATTTTAGCGAAAATTTCAAAATCATCATCATCTCCACAAACTGCCCCCGCAAAAGAAAAGGCAAAAAAGGCAAATAAAATGGAAAGGCGTAAAAAAGGCATAACCTATTTTGCCCTCACTGCGCCTTGGTCTGCGCTTGTTGCAAGACTTGCGTAAATTTTTAGCGATTGGCTAATTTGCCTGTCTCTCTCAAGGGGTTTCCAAGCCTTATCCCCAAGTTTTTCCATATTTGCGCGGCGCTCTGCTAATTCTGCTTCTGTTATGTTTATGTTTATGGTTCTGTTTGGAATATCTATTTCTATAACATCGCCGTTTTTAACCAAAGCTATATTGCCTTTGCTCGCAGCTTCTGGGCTAACGTGCCCAATGGAAAGCCCGCTGGTGCCTCCGCTGAACCTGCCGTCTGTGACCAAAGCGCATTCCTTGCCAAGCCCCATGCTCTTTAGATAGCTGGTGGGGTAGAGCATCTCTTGCATACCAGGACCACCCTTAGGACCTTCGTAGCGAATAATCACCACATCGCCTTTTTTAACCTTGCGATTTAAAATTCCCTCTGATGCCTCTTCTTGGCTTTCAAATACCACCGCAGGACCTGTGAATTTCCAAATTGAGCTATCCACTCCCGCTGTTTTCACAACGCAGCCATCTAGCGCAAAATTGCCGTAGAGAACCGCAAGCCCTCCATCTTTGCTGTATGCGTTTGCTAAATTTCTTATTGCGCCCTTTTCCCTGTCTAAATCGTGGCTAGGGTATTTTGTGTTTTGGCTATATGCTTCTAAATTGAATTTGCGCCCGGGTGCCGCTAAAAAGCGTTCCGAAGCATCTGAGCTTGCAGAACTGCGTGCTATATCCCATTTGTTCAAATACTCGCCAAGGCTCCCAGAATGTACCATATTCACATTTAAATTCAGCAGTCCTGCACCGCCAAGTTCGCCCAAAATGGCGGGAATTCCACCCGCCCTATGCACATCTTCTATATGAATGTAATTTACGCTCGGAGCAACCTTGCAAAGGCAGGGCGTTGAGCGGGAAAGCTCGTTTATGTCTTTCATTGTGAAATTTACGCCAGCTTCGTTTGCAACCGCGAGTATGTGCAAAACAGTGTTAGTTGAACCGCCCATAGCGATATCCAACCGCATAGCGTTTTCAAAGGCTTCTTTTGTGGCAATGCTTTTTGGCAAAACAGAGGAATCGTTTTTATCGTAATATTGTTTGCAAAGCTCAACGGAGAGTTTTGCGGCTTGCTCAAATAATTTTTTGCGTTCTGCGTGAGTTGCCATTATTGTTCCGTTGCCGGGTAAAGAAAGCCCAAGAGCCTCGGTTAGGCAGTTCATTGAGTTTGCGGTGAACATTCCCGAACAACTGCCGCAAGTGGGGCAGGCAGCATCTTCAATTTTTTTCATATCCTCTTCAGAAACATTCGGGTTTGCAGCGGCAACCATAGCGTCTATCAAGTCCAAATGAACTTCTTTGCCATCGGAGAGCGTTGCTCTGCCCGCTTCCATCGGTCCTCCGCTTACAAATACAGCGGGGATATTCAGCCTCATGGCGGCAAGCAACATTCCGGGGGTCACTTTGTCGCAGTTGCTGATGCACACAAGACCGTCTGCGCAATGGGCGTTTGCCATGTATTCCACGGAATCTGCAATCAGGTCGCGGCTGGGCAGGCTGTAGAGCATTCCATTATGCCCCATAGCTATGCCATCATCTATGGCTATGGTGTTGAATTCTTTGGGAACCCCGCCTGCTTTGCGAATTTCTTCTGCTATTAACCTGCCAACGGGCTGCAAATGCACGTGCCCGGGTACAAATTCCGTAAAGCTATTCACAACGGCAATAACAGGCTTGCCAAATTCGCTCTCCTTTGTGCCCGTAGCACGCCAAAGCGCACGCGCTCCAGCCATATTGCGACCTTCTATTGTAGTTAGCGAACGGAGTTTCATTATGGAATAATGTAGAAAATATACATTTTTTTTCCGCGATGTGGGGTGGTTTTTCAAAAAAATGCACATTTTTGTCAACAAGTGTTTGCAAAATTCACTTTTTAGGATTTTTTTTCCCGTTTTTTACGTCTAAGTAATAGAACCAAAAAAAGGAGGTTTCTATGAAAAAAGAAAAGGCTAGACCTTGCAGTGGCAGTAACAGTTTTGTATCTTTAAAGGAGGTAGTTCTATGGAAAGCGTTTTGAACCTCATAGTTAATGCAGAAAATGTACGGATGCTAGTGTTGCTAGTATTCGGTTTTAGCGGTTATGTACTTATGAGAAGCCAAATGAAAGAAATGGGGCATTCAATAAACAGGCGAATGGACGAGTTGAAGCACAACGATATAGCTCATTTGAACAGTGCCATAGAAGCCTTAACCTACGCCTTGGAAAAAAACGGATCTCTGAAACACGAAGACAAGGAGTACGTGGATAGCAGGCTGGCTCATTAAAGGCAGCATTTTCTATATTCCCCCTAAGAGGTTTATATGCAAAACAGAAATTCGGGATTTTTTGCCGGCAAGCTGGACGAACTTGTGAGCTGGGGTCGTTTGCATTCGCTTTGGCCCTTCCCCTATGGAACGGCTTGCTGCGCCATTGAATTTATGTCCACCGAATCTGCGCGCTACGACCTTTCGCGCCTCGGTTCCGAATTTGTGCGCTTCACCCCAAGGCAGGCAGATGTGCTGGCTGTTTCGGGAACAATAACATTCAAGCAAGCACCCATATTAAAACGCATTTATGAGCAGATGATGGAACCCAAATGGGTAATTTCAATGGGAGCCTGTGCCTGCTCCGGCGGTTTTTACGACTGCTATTGCACCGTGCCTGGCATAGACCGCATTATTCCTGTGGATATTTATATAGGAGGCTGCCCAAGCCGCCCCGAAGCCTTTTTTGATGCCATGCTAGATTTGCAAGCCAAAATAAAAAACCAGTCTTATATGGAAGAGAGAAAAAAGAAATTGAAGGAACAGTTGGAAAATATCAAAAACTGGAGACATAGCGATGGATAATGCTGTTAAAGACGAACTTGCTGTTGATGAATGTTGGATTGTGGAAAGAGAAAAACTTGTAGAGTCAATAAAATCCCTTGACTATGACGTTTTGATAGACATAGTTGGGGTGGATTACCTCGGAATGGAAAACCACAAGGGCAAACGCTTTGCGGTTATTTATTGCCTTAAAAACACCAAAAATATGGCACGTGTGCGCATAAAGGTTCAGGTGGAAGAAAATGAGAAAATCCCCACTTTGAGCAAAATTTACCCCATTGCAAATTGGCAAGAACGCGAAGTTTGGGACCAGTTTGGCATAGTGTTTGACGAGCACCCTAATTTGAAAAGGATTTTGAACCACGCAGACTTTGAAGGGCATCCTTTGCGCAAAGACTATCCCGCCAAAAAACGGCAATGGTTATCTGAAAACGACCAAATGCAAGACCAATTGGAAAAGCGTTTGGAAACCTTAGGGTACAGGGTCTTATAATGAAAGCTGCAATTTTGACTAATGAATATCCCCCGAACATTTACGGAGGCGCAGGCATACACGTTGATTATTTGACAAGGGAACTAAAAAAACTTTGCGAAATCTCAGTGCATTGCTTTGCAGATGTCCCTGCTCGTGATTTTGGCGAATTTGAAGACGTTAAATTCAAAAAAATCCTTGAGCCGTTGGATATAAATCTGCAATGGATTTCTGCAATGCGTGGCATAGACATTGTGCATTGCCACACTTGGTATTCTCATTTTGCCGGAGTACTTGCGAGCCGCCTATATCAGGTTCCCCTTGTGCTAACAACACATTCATTGGAACCGCACAGACCTTGGAAATCTGAGCAACTCGGCAAGGGTGGCTATGCGATGAGCTGCTGGATTGAGCGAAGTGCTTACAGAAGCGCAGATGGAATAATTGCCGTTAGCAAAAAAATGAAGCGCAATGTTGTTGATATTTACGGAGTTGATGAAAACAAGGTGAGGGTTATTTACAACGGTATAGATCCAGATTTTTACCACCCTATTTTTAACGAAGTGATTTTGAAAAAACACGGCATAGATCCGCAAAAACCCTTTGTGCTTTTTGTTGGCAGAATAACAAGGCAAAAAGGCATTTCTCAGTTGATCCAAGCTATTCCGAAAATAGACAAGAACGCCCAAATTGTACTTTGTGCAGGCGCCCCAGATACCCCTGAACTCGCGGAAGAGTGCAAAAATTTAATAACAAAGGCAAGAGAAAATCGAGACGGCATTATTTGGATTCAAGAAATGATGCATCATTCCGAGCTTAGAGTTATTTACAGCCATGCCACGGTTTTTGCAACGCCCTCCCTTTACGAGCCTTTTGGCATAATAAACCTAGAGGCAATGGCTTGCGGAACCCCTGTTGTGGGCAGTGCCGTTGGGGGAATCCCGGAAATTATAGTTGAAGGCGAAACTGGCTTTTTAATTGAGCTTGAGCATAAGTCCAAAACCGATTTTTCCCCAAAGGACCCTGAGAAATTCCAGAGCAATTTTGCGGAAAAACTCAACACCTTGCTGACAAACCCCTCCCTTGCCAAAAAAATGGGGGAAGCAGCCCGCAAGCGGGCTGAATTAGAGTTCAGTTGGAAAAGCATAGCAAAGCAAACGGTGGATTTTTACTCATTTTTGAGTAAAAAGTGACCTTTTTTCACTTTTACCCTTGCCAAAACGCAAAAAAAATTCTAACTTGCCTTATAGGATATACAGTGGTAAATCCTCAAGATACTCTATCGCTCCCCTCCTGATAAGTTCGGGGTGCCTGTATATCCTCTCGCAGCTACCGCTGCGAGAGGGAGTTATCTCCCAAATCTACGGCATTTTTTCTCGTGTTTTTCGTGCTTTTTCTCACGTTTATCCCAAGGCGAAGCAGAACCGCTGGATTTTACAATTTCAAAGTCATTTTCGCCTTTTAACGGATTAACCTTAACCAATTTCACCGTCACTTTATCGCCTTTTTTAAAGCGCTTTCCGGTGCGTTTGCCGAGCAAAGTCTTTTTAGCCTCATCGTACACATAAAAATCGCCTGGGACATCGCGTAAATGCACCAAGCCGTCTGCTTGGGCTACGGTTGGGGTTGAAACGGAAATGAAGATTCCAAATTCCTCTATGCCTTGAATTTCTGCCTTGAATGTTTGACCTATTTCGTTTTTCAAAAGATAGCTTGCGCAGAATTTGAGAGCTTTTCGTTCTATTTTTTGATTTTTAATTTCGGCTTCGTTGATAACCGTGCAGAGATCGTTTATTTTGCCCCTTTTGCCTGTCAATTCTCTGTGGCACCACAAATCCGCATAGCGGCGAATGGGCGAGGTGAAATGGGCGTAGTCTTTCCAATGCAGGGCAAAATGACCTGTGCATTTATCTGAATAAATGGCTTTTTGCATACTGCGCAAAATTTTGTTTGTTAGTGAAGGGTCTTTTTTTGCTTTTTTGACCAAATGGGAATATAAATCAAAAATTTGCCTCTCTTGGCTGTTGTTGCCAGTGTAGTTTTTTAAGAGTTTGTGTGGGTCAATGGGGGAGTCAAAGAACAAGTTCGGTTCGTTTTGCATTAGCTCTGCCAAGTCTGCTGGGTCGGGGGCTTCGTGAATGCGGTAAATTCCGTTTAGTTTTCTTTTTTGGAGTTCTAGCGCGCAGCATTTATTTGCGGCAAGCATACATTCTTCCACCCAGGAATTGCTTATTCCGGTTTGTCTGGGAACTATGCACTGCGGCAAGCCTTTTTTGCTGAATTCGCATTTGTATTCGGTGCTATCCATTTCCAACATTCCGTTTTCGGAACGCAGTTTTTTCAAAATTCCAGCAACACGGGCTAATAGGCAAATATCCTTGTCTTTTTTATCGTAAAGTTCTTTTGCCTGCTCATAGGTTATGGAACGGCTAACTTTTATTATGCCTTTTGCAAAACGGTATTTTAACATTCTACCTTTTTTGTCTAAGGTTATTATGCAGCTGAAAGAGAAGCGGTCTTCGTTTTCTTGCAATGAGCATAAATCCCCAGAGAGAATATCTGGGAGCATTGGAACGGCTGTCCAGGGCAGGTATTGAGTGTATCCGCGTTTTCTTGCTTCTGTGTCTAGGGCAGAACCCGGTTTCACAAAATGGCTTACATCTGCTATGTGTACGCCAAGAATATAACCGTTGCTAGTTTCTTCCACGCTTATCGCATCATCGTGGTCGCGCGCACCCAGAGGGTCTATGCATATAATATGCAGGTGGCGGAAGTTTTCCCGGTTTTTATCTTTTGCAAAAATCTCCTTTGAAATTTTTTGCGTTTCTTCAAGAACTTCCTTTGGAAATTCCTTTTCCAGTTCTGCATTCTGCATGAACTCTGCTTTCAAAGATTCAAAATTATCTGCGGCGCGCACTTGTCCCCCAGTAACCAACACCTGTTAAGTTTAGTTCAAAACCAAAAAATAATTCATTCCAGTAAGGTTCCTTTGCCTGCCTATAGCCTCCAAAAAAGGACAAGCCCACAAGGGTTCCTCTGCGTCCAAGCCACATATCCGAGAGCAAAGAGGCTCCATATTCATTTACGTCTTTCAAATATTTTTCTGCATACCAAGCATTTATTCCAAAATTATTTCTTTTTAAAAATGGGCTGTAATAAAGCCCTGTGCCTGTGATTTTATATTCTGCAAGCCCAGAAAAAGCCTCGTTTTGCTGCTCATACACAAAGCTCAAATTTTGATTTTGCCAAAAGCGATAATGAATACCGCTCGCTAAATGCTTGGCTAGCCTGAACTCTTCGGTTCTTTTGCTTGACTGCAAAGTGTCTGTGTCGCTGAATTGAATGTTCTCTTTTATTTTTTTCTGCATTTGAACAGAAGGAAAATATGATGCAAAGTAGTCTATGGATTTTCTGTGAAAGTGTACGCTATATCCAAAATCCTTCCACCAATTATCATCTGAGCTGAATATGCCTGTTTTCTTTTCGGTTATCATAACATTGTTTGCCATCCACAAATCTTTGTCCCAGTCCTTTCCGGGACCGCGTGTTAGGGTGGAATAAGAATTGCCAAAGAAAATTCTATAAGATGTTCCAATTGCAAAATCGCTGAGAAAGAAGGGGAGCCTAATGGAGTAGCTCGGTGTGAGTTCATAAAGTCCAACTCTGGATAGAAGTGAAACATTTGAAGTTTCGTTTTCAATTTCAAGGCGATTGCTGGCAGAATACATTTGATTTAAGCCAACGCCAAAGGTTCCCAAAAACCCAAATGGCAAAATCATAGACATAGAAGGAACATCAAAGGAATTCAAGGATATACCGTTGGCACTTGCATGTTCATATTGAATTGTAGCCCCAAATTTGGTTTTGTTTTCAAAGGCATTAGCGGCAGGATTTAAAGGCGCAAACCCGTTTCTAACCATTGCAGCGTTCTTGGGAGCCCCATCCATACCAAGAGCATCTGCTCCAATTAAAGAAGCCGCCGAACTTGTGCAAACCGATATTAGTATTGCGAAAAGTGTGTTGTTAGTGAAATGCACGGGGTTAAAGTAGAAAATTTTTCTATTTTATACCCATATCTATGAATTACGGTTATTCAAATAAATTCAGAAATGTGCTGGCAACGGCTAGAAAAGAGGCTTTGGCAACTGGAAGTGATTATGTTGGCTCTGAGCATTTGCTTATGGCTATGCTTAGGGAAGGCGATGGGGTTGCGGTGGAGGCTCTTAAAAACATATCCGTGGATTTGGCGGCTCTCCACAGCAGAATAGCTAAGTCCATAACGGCAAACAGCAATGAGGTTTTGCAGCAAACCGCAAGGGGTACCGAGCAAGAGGTGGGGCTTCGTTTTAGCCCTCAGGCAAAAACTCTTTTGGAAAATACGCTTTTGGAAGCTAAGTCAATGGGCAGCCGGCAAGTTGGCACAGAGCATTTGCTGCTTGCGGTTTTAAACCCCAAAAACGACCCTTTCCCCAAAGATATATTGAATGCAATGGGCATAAATTACGATAAAATTCACCAAGAAGTTCAAGACATAATGGAGGCAGATTCCGACTCACCAGAGGCTTCTGGAAATTTAGGCTCGCCCCAAGGCAAACAAAAGTCCAAAACGCCAATGCTGGATATGTGCAGCATAGATTTAACAGAAATGGCAAGGCAGGGCAAGCTAGACCCAATAATAGGCAGGCAAAAAGAGGTGGAGAGGCTAGTTCAAATCCTTTCTCGCAAAAAGAAAAACAATCCTGTGTTGGTAGGGGAGCCAGGAGTTGGAAAAACAGCCGTTATAGAAGGCTTGGCACAGAAAATAGCGGCAAAAGAGGTTCCTGAGAACTTGGTAGATAAAAGAGTTGTGTCTTTTGATATGACCAGCCTTGTTGCCGGCACAAAATATAGGGGTCAGTTTGAAGAGAGGATTATCACTCTTTTAAGCGAATTGCGCAAAAACAAAAACATAATAGTGTTCATGGACGAATTGCACACAATAATAGGAGCAGGCGGCGGGGAAGGCGGCTTGGATGCCTCCAATGTTGTGAAACCAGCTTTGTCTCGCGGAGAAATCCAGTGCATTGGCGCAACCACCTACAAAGAATTTCGCAGATATGTGGAAAGAGATGCCGCTTTGGAACGCCGCTTCCAAAGCATGTCAATAGAGCCGCCAACCGTGGCAGACACAATTGAAATTTTACGCGGTCTTGCACCAAAATACGAAGTTCATCACAAAGTTATTTACGATGCAGATTCACTGAGAGCAGCTGCAAATCTCTCCGAGCGTTATTTGAGCGAGCGTCATTTGCCAGACAAAGCCATAGATATTATGGACGAAGCCGGTGCCCAAACTCGCATTGCAAATTTAACTCCGCCATCAGAACTTTTGGAAAAAGAACGCGAGCTAAAAAACATTTCCGCAGAAAAAAACAAAGCGGTAGTTGAGCAAGACTATGTGAGAGCGGCAGTTTTGAGGGACAAAGAAAAATCCCTTCACGAAGAACTTGAAAAAATAAAGCAAATTTGGACTTCCTCCAAAAAGCAAGAGCCTGTGGTGGTGGATAGCGACAGGGTTCGCGAAGTTATAAGCAAAATCACAGGAATTCCAGTTAGCCGCATAGACGAAAACGAAAGCAAAAAACTTTTGAATTTGGAAAACGAATTAAAAGAGAGAATAGTTGGTCAAGATGAAGCTGTTGTTGCGCTTTCAAAAGCAATTCGCAGAACACGTGCAGGGCTGAGAAATGTAAAACGCCCATCTTCATTTTTGTTCTTGGGTCCAACAGGCGTGGGAAAAACCGAGCTTGCAAAGGCTTTGAGCGTTCAGCTTTTTGGCACAGAAGAGTCTCTTTTAAGGGTTGATATGAGCGAGTATATGGAAAAATATTCCGTTAGCCGTTTTGTAGGTTCGCCCCCAGGTTATGTTGGCTACGAAGACGGTGGTCAGCTTGTTGAGAAAATTCGCCGCAAACCCCATTGCGTTTTGCTTTTAGACGAAATTGAAAAGGCACACCCCGATGTTCTAAACATTCTTCTGCAAATTTTAGACGATGGCAGATTAACAGACTCTGCTGGGCGTACCGTGAATTTCAGGGATTGCATCATAGTTATGACTTCCAATGCAGGCACCAGAGAAATTACCCACAAAGGTGGAATGGGCTTTGCGCTCAAAGCAGAAACCGCAGATGACGAGCATATTTCCTCTTCTGTAAAAGATGCTTCCAAACGTGTTTTCACACCGGAATTTTTGAACCGCATAGACGAGCAAATTGTATTCCGTTGCCTGAGCAAAGAAACTTTGCTTTCCATTGTGGATATTCAATTAAAAGAATTTCAAAAGGGTTTATCAGAAAAGAAAATAACCTTGGAATTAGACAAAGCCGCAAAGGAATTCATAGTAAACGATGGCTACGATTCCTCCCTCGGAGCGCGTCCACTACGCCGCAGCATCCAACGTTTAATAGAAGACGAGCTTGCCGACCGCTTTTTGCGCGGTGAGGCAAGCGAGAACTCGGTTATAAATGTGGGGGTGGATGGCGGAAATTCCAGCTTAGTTTATCTCCACAATCGTACCCTTTAAAACCAACCTTCCGCCAGCCTTTATGGAAATATTCCCGGGGGCTTCTATTTTGAGGCTTTTAGTGGAATTGTTCATAGTTATTTTCACCCCCCCAGCTTGGAGAACGCTTTGGCTTTTTCCATTTAAAAGCAATTTGTTCTTTGCATTTATAGAGACATTTTTGGCTGCGCCCATATTTATGCTTTCGCCGGAATCGCCGAGACCAAGCCTTGTTTTTCCGGTTCTCAGGGAAATTATTTTTTTTGTTTCCATGTCTAGCTTGTCGGTAGCATCGTCCATGCAAAGTTTTGTTTTGGTAGTTTTCATTGAAATCTTTTTTTTAGCTTCCATTTCCAGCTTTCCAGTTGCCTCGTCCATGCAGAGCTTTGTTCCCATTTGGGTTTTAAGAATGCTTTTCTTTTTCCCTTCCAAAGTGAGTTCATTGCCCGCACTCATTGAAATATTCCTCGGTGCTTCAATGTCCAAGCCTGCTGTTGCATCGTTGAATGTGAATTTTATTCCGCTATGGGTTTTGAGAATGTTTTGAAAGGAATTTGCGCCTATAACCGGACCTTTGAATGCTCCGCTTGGTATTGCGCCCAATGCAATGGGTTTGTCTATATCGCCGTTTTCAAATGCTATTAAAATGGGAACGTCTTTGCGAAGCGGAAAATGAACGCCGCAATTAACTCCGGCAAAACTCTGCGCCAAATGCACAGGTATGCTGCTTGTCATTCCTATGTTTTTTTCGTCAAAGGGCATACGGACAATGTAGCGACCTTGAGTGTCTATAGAGGCATAAGAGCCTACAAAACCTTCGGTTTTGGCAACTATAATGCCCGGAACCTGCGGTTTTTCTTTGCTGCATGGCATGGACTTCAACATTCGTTTTGAAAAGGCGGCAACTTGGCAGGTGTAGCCATCAATTTTGTCCCTTATCCCATACGCTGCTTCTTGGCTGCCTTGGTGATATGCGGAGCAAACGATGAATGTTTCGCCAAAAGCGCTGAACGCAGTGCCCGGTCTCATCTGGGAGTGCCCATATCCAAAAAAGAAATTTCCATTATCTGTCATTTCCATTCGGCATTTTGTTAGGTTTACCGCAGAGCCGCTGAATTCTCCGGTGTCGCTTATGAACAATTCGCTTCTGTTGTCGTAATGTTTTACATATTCAATTATGTTGAACTCTTCTAAAAGTCTTTGCAAAAAATTTAAATCCGTTTCGTTGTACTGAATTTTAAAATGCACTTCGTAAAAAGATTTCAAGCTGCATTTAAGGTTTGAAATTCCAGCTTTGCTTATAACTGAACGTGCGATGCTTTCAACATCGCTTTCACAATAAACCGAATATCTTTTTTCCTTGTCTAATTTGTGCCTGATGGTTTTCACCTCAACGCTTGCCCTTGAAACCACTCCGGCTTGCTCCACCGAGCAACTTGTAACTTGTCCGTTGAAAAATTCTTTTTTGCCGTTGAATTCAAAAGAAAAATTCGCCTCCTTGCCGATTATGGACTGCGAGAGTGCTTTGGAAGATGCCATAAAACCGATGGAAAGGGTATCGTCTCCAGAAATTCCTTCAAGGATATTGAAAGAAAGCACACCTAGTTTTTCGTTTATGCCAGCTATGCGCAAATTGAAAAGGGAAGTGTTTGCCATTATACCAACTCCGCTTCTTTGCCAAATAGTTCCTTCCAAGGAAGCCCCCATTTGCCTATTTCTGCCATAAATGGGTCTGGATCTAATTGTTCCATATTGAACACCCCTTTGCCTCTCCATTTGCCTGTGAGCATAAGGGCTGCGCCTAGCATTGCGGGAACGCCTGTTGTGTAGGCTATTGCCTGCCCCTGAACTTCTTTGAAACACTCCGCGTGGTCGCAAACATTGTAAACAAAATAGGTTTGCAGATTTCCGTTTTTTTGCCCTGTTATTTGGCAGCCTATGCAGGTTTTGCCCGAATAATTTTCGCCAAGGGTGGAGGGTTCGGGCAGGAGTGCCTTTAAAAATTCCAGTGGGATTATATCCACTCCATTGAATTTCACAGGGTCTATGCGGGTCATTCCAACGTTTTTTAAAACGGTTAAATGCTTTATGTATTCATCTCCGAATGTCATCCAAAATCTCGCCTTTTTTATTTCTGGAAAATGCTTTACAAGAGATTCTAACTCCTCGTGGAATAACACATAAGAGCCGCGTACTGCAACCTCCGGGTAGCTTATATCTTTGTGAATTGAAAGCGGCGGGATTTCTTTCCATTCTCCGTTTTCGTAGTATCTGCCGTTTTGGGTTATTTCCCTTATGTTTATTTCGGGGTTGAAATTTGTTGCGAATGCCTTTCCGTGGTTGCCGTTGTTGCAATCCACAATATCAAGGGTATCTATTTTGTCAAAGTGATGTTTTTTTGCGTACGCTGTGTACACGTTTGTAACGCCTGGGTCAAAGCCGGAACCCAGCAGTGCCATTATGCCTGCGTTTTGGAACCTTTCGTGGTAAGCCCATTGCCAGGAGTATTCAAAATGAGCAATGTCTTTGGGTTCGTAGTTTGCCGTGTCTAGGTAATCTACTCCGGTTTCAAGGCAGGCATCCATTATTGCCAAATCTTGATAGGGGAGTGCTATATTCAAAACCATTTTGGGTTTGAAATCCTTTATTATTGCTGCAACTTCTGCGGATTTGTCTGCGTCCACTTTTGCTGTGCCAACGGGTATGTTTTTTATACGGCTTGCTATTGTTTTGGCTTTGCTCTCCGTGCGGCTCGCTATCAACAACTCCCCAAACACCTCGCTATTTTGCGCGCACTTTTGGGCAACCACATTGGCAACTCCGCCCGCTCCGATTATTAAAACTTTATTTGACATAATGGAGAATATAGTTAAAACACTTACTATATTATACCTTGCAATGAGGCATTCTGCGGAAAAACTTGATATCTGGGCTAAGTTTGATATTTGGATGACGAAATATCCTTCGCCCATTAGAACAATATACGATAGCTTGCGAATATTTTTGCTTGAGCATTGCACAATAAGAGCCACCGCGCTCGCATATACATCGCTTTTGGCGGCAATACCACTGTTTATTTTGCTCACCTCCATAAGCCTTTCGCTTGGGGTTGGCGATTTATTCATAAACCATTTGCCAAGCCTTTTGCCCGAAGTGCTTGAAAAGGTAACACCGCATATAGACAATGCTTTGCATTTATTTTTGCCCGATAGCAATATTGAAATAAACGCATTGACGGTTGTAATCCTAGATAATATTATGCCGTTTTTAATCAAGGCTCAGGGAATTAAGCTCGGCTCTTTGGGGATTATAGGTGCGTTTGGTTTGTTGGTTACATTTATACTGGCAATAGATACAATAGAAACAAATATGAACATTGTTTGGGGAGTCAACGAAGCCCGAGGCTATGGGCAAAAGGCGGCGATATGCATTCCCTTTTTGCTTTTGTTTGCAGGCGGAATAGGTTTATTCAGTTTATTTTTGCATTATATGCGTGAGATTTTAGATGATATTTTAGTTCAAAAACTGCCATTTGGGGAGTTTGGTGCCTGGCTCGCAGATTTGAGTATTCCTGTTGTTTTGATGGTTTTATTATTGTTTGCTTTGTGGCTTTTGTATTGCTATATGCCTTATGTTCCCGATAATTACGGATTTTGGAGAGCTAGCATTGAAAAAACAAAAAAGAGATGGTTTCCCGCCCTTATATCGGCTGTTTTTACATTTGTGGCAGTATTTGTTTTTTCTGCCGTTATGATTTTTTTACAAGCCGGAATGTTTGCAAAGTGGTCTCTTTTTTACGGATCTCTGGCAATTTTCCCTATGGTTATGTTTTTGCTATTCGGTTTTTGGTGCATTGTTCTTTTTGGAAATTCCCTTTGCTGGAGAATAACGGAGCGAAAACACAACAAACAATATTTTCTGCGTAGAATTCAAAATTCCGTAAAGAAAGTTAAAAACTACAATAGCAGTTTGGGTTAGCGTAATTTCTTAACTCCCTGAACCGCAACCACAGTACCGAGGCAAAGAAGTAACACGGCAAAGATGAGCTGCAAAAAATCCTGCTCAAAGCTGAACGTGCCGTCAAAGAGCTTGCCACCTTTTGATTGAATGGTAAAAGCAAGAGCCGTAAAAGTTACAGCAAGCATAATGAACATGGGAGCGTAAAGCATAGCTCCTTGGCGTTTTGTTTTTTTGAGAAATACCGAGCAGGAAATAAGAGCCAAAGCTGCGAGAAGCTGGTTGGCAGAACCAAAGAGGGGCCAAATGGCAGCGTAGCCCAGAATGGCAAGAAGGTAGCCAACTAAAAGCGTACAGATGGTCGCCACGTATTTATTGCAAAAAAAATTCTCTACACGCGATGCTTTCTTTCCTTCATTGTGAGCTTCGGTAAAAAGTTCCTGAAGAGCAATCCTGCCCACTCTGGCTACCGAGTCTAGAGAAGTAAGAGCAAATGCGCTTATAGAAAGCGTGATTAATGTGAATACAATATTTTCGGGCAACCCAGTCTTTACCAAAAAACCTGCCACTGCGGAGGCGAAAACCTGTGGGGGAGTCTCAATTCCCTGCGGGAGTTTACCGCCCACGGTTATGGCTCCAACGGTTATGAGAGCTATTACCGCCAAAAAACTCTCTACCAGCATTGCGCCGAATCCAATAGGCAATATATGCTTTTCGTTGGAAATTTGTTTGCTCGCTGTGCCAGATGCAACAAGGCTATGGAAACCGGAAACCGCTCCGCAAGCTACCGTTACAAAGAGAATAGGGAACATATAACTATTGCCCACTTTAAAGCTCGTAAAAGCGGGAATGTTGATGGGAGGAGCGGCAACAACTATGCCTATAAAGGCAGCCCCAATCATAGCCACAAGCAAAAAGGAATTGAGATAGTCCCTGGGTTGCAGGAGTGCCCACACAGGAGTAATGGATGCAAAAAAGATATAGATGAACACCACATATAGCCAAATGCTTTTATCAATATATATTGGAAAAGAGAGACCTATAGCAATGCAAAGTATTAAAATAGTGCAGGCAATTATTCCGCTCACAAGTGCTTTGGGTTTAATTCGCCTTGCAAAAAAACCAAGCCCTATTGCCGCAAAGATGAACAAAACGGATGTGGTAGCCACCGAAGCATTAGCCTGAACCTCGGTAAGCTCGCCGCTTGCCGCTTTGGAAAATCCACCGAAAGTTCCCGATACAATATCGGCGAAAGCCGCAATTACCAAAATGGAAAAAAGCCATACGAAAATAAGAAACAACCTTTTACCCGTTCTGCCGATATAAGTCTCTATAATAAAACCAATTGTTTTTCCCTTATTTTTAACCGAGGCGTAAAGAGAAGCAAAATCCTGAACCGCTCCGAAGAATATTCCCCCAATGAGAATCCAAAGCAACACCGGCAACCACCCAAACATCGCCGCCAAAATTGGACCATTGATGGGACCAGCTCCAGCAATTGAAGCAAACTGATGACCAAAAACCACACTGGGTTCGGTAGGCACATAATCCATGCCATCTTCCAATTCATGCGCAGGAGTTTTTTTATTAGGCTCAATTCCCCATTTCCTTGCAAGGTAGCGTCCATAAATTGCATAAGCAAGAGACAAAACTACTGCAGAAATGATAAGTATCGCTAATCCGTTCATGTTGGTTTGTAATATATAAAAAGATATAGCCTTGCTATCAAGGTCTTTTATGTGAATTTTTTACATTGAATTTTTTTACATTATATAGTACGTTATATTTGGAGGTATTAAATGAATCTAGGAACACCTAATGCAAATGACGCAACTCGCACGGCTAACCGTTCAAGAAGTGTCGTCCCGTCAAGCGGTCTTTGTTCACGCTGTGTGGACGATTGCCGGGGGAACTGCGAGATTTTTAAGGCGACATTCAGGGGCAGGGAACTTATCTATCCGGGTCCTTTCGGCAATATTACTGCCGGCGCAGACAAGGATTATCCTGTAGATTATTCCCACTTGAACATTCAAGGGTATGCTACGGGAGCAAGGGGCTTGCCTCAAGGCGTTGCGGTGGGGCCGGATGCCGCTCTTTTTGCGTCTGTCAACACCGAAACCGAATACGGCTGGGATAAAAAAGTAAAAATGCGTGTGC
>Ga0268262_10000466_pt1 | contig 53676 bp, 49 predicted proteins | sample TergutNc150P3_FD_190354 | JGI IMG/M metagenome (GOLD analysis project Ga0268262, IMG submission 190354) | Nasutitermes corniger P3 segment gut microbial community from laboratory colony in Florida, USA - Nc150 P3 (SPAdes) (version 2) | ecosystem: Host-associated > Arthropoda: Insects >... | reverse complement strand
GCCGCTTCCAAGACCCATTCCAGATCAACGGGCGTCCAATTGACGGCCAGCCAGAGGTGTCCATCTTGGGTGGTACCCCATTTGTCGCCCCGCCACGATGAAACGATGGAATCTCTGATTTTCAATAATTCCGCCGCCTGCCTGTGGGTCTCTAAAAGATGGTCGTCAATTCTTGGGGCCTCTAAGCGAAAGTCAGCCAGATGCTTGCGCCACCTGTTGCGGGGGGTGAATCCCGCATCGTTGGAGCCGTCTTCCTTCCAATCTAGGTCACTTTTCCTCAAATACCGCCGCAGGTCTTCGCGCCGGCACTCTATGAGCGGAGACCAGCGAGGGGGCTGGACTGCGGGAAGGCCGGTGAGGCAGCCTAGTCCGCTGCCCCTAGCCAGCCGCACGAACACCGTTTCGGTATGATCCTCGATTGTGTGTCCGGTGGCCACCAAGGGCGCTGCAATGAGCGCGGCCTCTTTTTTCAGCCACGACCAGCGCAGCTCACGCGCCGCCATTTCGATGCTCTGGCCGGAACGCGCCGCATGGTCTCCGACATCTATTGAGCACGAGCGAAGCGGGACGCCAAATTTTTCGCAAAGGGCTTTCACAAACTCTGCTTCTTCTGTTGATTCGCTTCTGAGTCCGTGGTTGACGTGGGCGGCTGTGATCTCAATGTTCAGCGATTCTTTGAGGGCCATCAGGCAGGCCAAGAGCGCCACGCTGTCGCCGCCGCCTGAGCAGGCGGCGAGCACGGGGCAGTCCCTGACGCCGTCCCCTCTTCGGCGCATCTGTTGCAGTACATCTGACTCAAATCGGCGCACGGGGCTTCCTTAGTACAGCGAGTTCCATAATTTCATCAATGCCACGGGGATGGGCTTTTCGCACCACAGCCCTTCGGCGTATGGCCTTAGAATGAGGCTCCCCCAGTGCATGGCCCGCCCCTCGATGCCGCCCCTGAACGCCGGGTGGCCAATTTTTATTGGCTTTTGGCCCGGCACTTCTTTGACTTGGCTGCCGAAGGCATCGAATGCGGCCATCCGCTGGGTCCAATGGTCGCTCACGTCGAACACTAGGTCAGGCGGCGATGAGGGATTAACGCCACCGACCCATGCCACTGCGGATGGCCTCCAAGGCTCGCCGGGGCAGGGGTAGTTTTTTAGTCCTGAATAATAGATCGCTTCTTTTGCTAGGCGGTGGGTCCTTCGGTGGTCGGGGTGGTTGTCTTCGTGCGACGGTAGGATGACCACTTGGGGCCTAAGAGAGCGTATTTCTTTCATCAATGCGACGCGCTCTGCTTCCCCTTCCGTGAACCTAGCGTCTGGCAGGCCAATGAAAAACCTCTCCACGCCCAATATCTTGGCGGCTTCCAATCCCTCGGTCCGCCGCAGCTCTGGAGTGCCCTGCGTCCCCAAGTCGCCTACCGTGAGGTCGAGGATGGCCGCCCTAAGGCCCTTCTTGGCCGCCTTGGCCATGATGCCGCCGATGTGGACTTCGATGTCGTCAGGGTGGGCCCCGATGGCCATAATGTCAAAGCTGTCTGGTTTTGAGTCTTGCAAGTTTGCTCCACTGCCGGATAGCGATCCGCCAGATGCAAAGCAAATGTTATTGGCGGACGCAGAAGGCAACTTCGATTCTAATCCAAATTGGGATAAGATGTAAACTTGCAGGGCATCACATGGTGCGTTGCAAGTTTGCCTATTGGAAGGTTGGCCGAGTGGTTTAAGGCGCTCGTCTTGAAAACGAGTGTGGGTCAGAAGCTCACCGGGGGTTCGAATCCCTCACCTTCCGCCAAGATGATGGGGGCTTCTCATTTCCAAAAACTGCGATGAAAGCCCCGATGCGGGTCATACGTCCATGAACTGTTTTCGCACTAGACAAAGATGACGCAGCTTCCTTTTTGGTTTGTCATGGCCGCCCTTGGCATCGCTATCATTTGGGGTGCGGCCATCTTTTTTGTCAGGCTGGCCCGCCCAAGGAATAATGACAAGCAACGGGCGGAAATGCTCTTGCTGGGAGCCGTAAGCAGTAGCCTTAGGGAGCGGGGCGAATTGGCGGCGAATCTGGGCGAGCTGAGGACAATCCACGAACAGTTGCTCAATTCCCTGCCTTTCGGCCTTTTGTGGGTTGACAAAAGGGGCGTCGTCGGCGGGTTGAACCAATGGGGCCAGTCGCTGTTGGGGCTGGGGCCCGGTGCCGTTGGGCTACAGTCCGAATCGGCGATTGGGCAGCACGCTTGGCTGTTGGAGTCGCTGGCGTCAGATTCGTTTGAGCCCAAAAGGGCAACGGACAGCAACGGCCGAAGGTGGGAAGCCAGAAAAATTCCCGCCCCTAGCCGGGTGGGCGCACTCATCCAATTTGAAGACGTCACCGAGCGCGAAAACGAAGAAAGGCGGCTGGCCATCAAAGACCGGTTTGCAGAAATCGGCGAAATGGCTGCCGGCTTGGCCCATCAACTGAAAAATGGCCTAGCAGTCCTAAAAGGGCAGGGGCAGCTCCTTGACCGCCAAGGACACAGCGACGCCGCCGCTGAAATAATACAAGAAGTTTCCGTGCTGGAGAGGCTGATGGCGGATTTTTTGCGCTGGGCAAAGCCGCTGTCCCCTGAATTGGCAGACACAGACTTGGCGGCTGTGGCAGAGGAAGCAATAGCGGAGATAAGACGAAGGCCGTGCGCCTCGCAAGTGTCGTTCGAAAGGCAAGGGGAAGGGCGGGCACAGGCAGACCCCGCGCTGCTGAAAGAGGCCCTGTTGAACATCATAGAAAACGCCTGCCAAGCAAGCCCCGCCGGCGGCAAAGTATCGGTGTTGGTTTCAGGAGCCATGATAGAAATAATAGATGAAGGCCCTGGCATGGGGCCAGATGACTTTGGCAAATACATAAGGCCGTTTGAGAGCGGCCGCCCCGATGGGACGGGCCTTGGTCTCTCCTTGGCGTTCAAATGGCTTAACGCCCAGGGCGCGGACTTGATCGCCACGAAGAGAGGCGACCGCGGAAGTATTTTTGTTGTCAAATGGTGAACAAAGGACATACTAATCTTATGAGAATAGCGCTGCTTCAGATCAACGTTGACTTTGGCCGACCAGAGGCGAATGGGAGGGCCATAGAAAAGGGCTACTTGGAAGCAATCAACTTGGGCGCCGAACTTGTGGTGGCACCAGAACTGGCTGTCCCAGGCAGTTTGCCTTGGGAAGCACTGTCCGACGCAAGTGCCATTCGTGCAACTGACGTGGAAAACCAGAGGCTGAGTTCCTTGGCCGGGGCCACTCCCTTGGTTTTCGGCACCTGCTCAAAGAGCGATTCGGGCGAACTGTCAAATGAAATATGGTGGTGCGTAAATGGGGGGCTGCGCCACAGGATGCGAAAAGAAGCCCAAGGCGCAGGCAAAGTTGAGCCCATAGAATATCTGGGGACAAAAATTGGCTTGGCGGTAGGCGAAGACTTTGGGGGGACTTTTGAAAGCCAGGCGAGGGCAGGGGCGGGGCTAATAATTAACGCCGTAGCCAGCCCAGCCGCGCTGGGGAGCTACGCACCAACCACCAGCCGCCCGCCTTGGGCATTGCCGTCAAAAGCAGAGCGCAGGCGCGAGTTTTTGGCAGTGCAATCTCAGACGCACACTGCGCTGATTGCGTACGTCAACCGCGTAGGTGCCGACAAAAATATTCTTTTCGATGGTGGCAGTTGCCTTGTGTTGCCAGATGGCACATGGCAATGCGGGCATTCTTTCAATGATGGAGTTCTGTTAGTTGACACAAACAGGGCAGGGGAGCCATACCGGGAAAAACCAAACACAGAAGGCCCTTGGCTGGCACAGGCACTGGCGATGGGCATCAAAGACAGCCTTTCAAAGCAAGGTATAGGCGCGGCTGTCATTGGGCTTTCTGGGGGCATTGACAGCGCGGTTGTGGCAGCACTGGCGTGCAAAGCGTTGGACCCAAAAAAGATTCTGGGCGTTTCGCTGCCGACACGTGTTACGAGCGCGGAAAGCGTGGAGCTGGCGAGGGCCATAGCGCAGAACCTTGGGATCAACTACTTGGAGCTGGACGCAGATGCGCCATATTCAAGCGCTGCGGAATCGCTAAAACGTGCTTTCCCCGCACGCGAATTTTGCCTGACCGACGAGAACTTGCAGAGCCGCGCACGCGGGGTGCTGTTGATGGCCCTCACCACCGAGCCAGACGTCCACCGACTTTTGGGCGCGAATCGCTGCGTGGTCATCAACACCGGCAACAAGAGCGAAGCGGCCACAGGCTACTTCACGCTTTACGGCGATGGGATTGGGGCTTTTGGCCCGCTGGGCGACCTGCTGAAAGCTAGGGTCTATTTGCTTGCCAACGAGTTTCAATGCCAAATCCCAGAGCAGGTGATAAAGCGTCCGCCGTCCGCCGAACTAAGGCCGGGGCAGACGGACGAAGCGAGCCTAGTGCCCTACAGCCAACTGGACGCAGTGCTTGGAGCCTTCCTAGAGGCTGGTCGTCCAGAGGAGAGCTTGCATGCCGATTTGGCGGATGTTCTGGACGGGCAGGGCTTGGCCGGGGCGAGAAGCGCGCTGCCGAAGATTCTGCAAATGGTCAAGAACAGCGAGTTTAAGCGCAGGTATCTTCCATACGTCCTGAACGTGACGCAGGGGAACAATTGGCCGGGCAGGCCAGGCTAGACTTAAAGGGTCTTCCCGTCCAACTTTGCCTTTGCTTGCGCTAGAACGAATACGAGTAACTTATGCCAAAAACCCAGAAATTTTCATCTGTATATGGCACGCCCAGCACTTTTCGGTCAAAGCCCTTATGGTAATTGCAGCTTGGGACAAGCGACGTATTTTGGGAAAAAGCGATAGGTATTGACAAGCCCAACGTCCAATAGCTGCCCGAAGTGTCTATTTTGGGCGGCTCGTCCGGATTGTTGTTTGACAATTCGTACTTTCCGATCAGCGCCGACAGGTCTATGCCAACCCTCTCTCCAAGTGAGATTGAGTACCCAGCCGCGAGTTCATACGTTGGCCCTTTTTGGATTACATCGTAATAAGCGGTGAACGACACGTTAAGTTCTTTGGCGTCTAAGGCAAATGTAACTGTCGGCTCGATGATGGCCTTGTATTGCCCCTCAGCTCTCGGATATGTGTAGGCCAAGACGCCGGGCTTGATTTTGAAATAGTCGCCCAGAAGGCTAAATTCGTACGCGGCAGAAAGATCAAACTCGGGATAAACCGTATCGGTCAACTTTTCGTCTAGGGGGTAGGCAAGAGAGATGCTGTAACTCCACGGCCCTTTCTCATAGGTTATTGCGGGCTGAAAAGACATGCCCCCTTGGCTCTGGCCGCGCCAAATGTAGTCAGACACTACTGCAGGAGTGATTGTAAATTTCCCCTTTTCGCCTTCTCCTGTGGATTGTGAGTGTGATGGGGCGGAAAACAACGCCGCCAGCATCAGTGGGGCCACCAGTTGCTTTTTCATTCTTCCTCCTAAATGTTTATGCTTAGTCCAAGCCCTATAGCCAAGACTTGCACAGGTTCCATTATGACACGTTTTGGACGCTTGCCAAGAAAGTTGTTTGGGTTCGCGTCCAATTGGCGGGATGAGATTCACAGAATCCAAAAAAACGCTTTCAAAACATCTTTCTGATGGTAGCATTATTCATTTGTCAGGTATTGCTAGGGGAGGTTATCAATGCTGCGCGCTTGGAACAGGCTTTCGCTGCAGACCAAGGTCGTCTGTCTTTTTTCGGTCGCCATTTTTTTGATTGTATGCCTATATACAGTATTCGCCGTCAGGGAGCAATCGGACGCAGAGCTAAGGGCCATAGACAGCCAGTTGGCTGCGGCGGCGCGATCCTATGCTAGGGTCATCGGCGAAGAAAAAATTGACAGGGCCTTTGGCGAAAATAAATATTCCAACGAAGAATACAAATCTTTAATCGCGTCCATGGGCGAGTTTGCCGAAGAGCTGGGGATGGAATATTTATATTCCATGACGGTCGTTGGCTCAATTGTAAAGTATGCGATAGATGGCTCGACCCAAAGCGACATTGACAAGGGCGAATTCGCTTTCCCGATGGACGACTATCAAGACGCAAGCCCAAAAATACTTGTAGCGTGGGAGACGGGCAAGCCGCAGGTGGACGAATACGTGGACGGGTTTGGCAACCACAGGTCATATTTTTTGCCAATAACGACAGCGGCGGGCAACAAAGTGGTCGTTGGCGCAGACATGGAAGTGAGCGAGATACAGAAAAAAATGCGGGAAATATTGACAATGCACCTATACATCGGTGCGGGCATACTAATCTTTGGCTTGGCTCTCACATTTCCTTTTGCGCGAAAGATGACAAAGTCTGTGGCCGAGATTGCTTCAATCGTTCAGCACATCACAGGCAGCCTGGACTTTACAAGTGCAATTGCTGTCAAGGACGAAGACGAGATTGGCAAAATTGCCGAAAACATCAATTCTTTGCAGGGCGCACTGCGAGAGAGCATCGGCGATGCGTACGAAATGTCCGCGTCCAGCGCGGAAAACGCCGAAAAGTTTAGCGATTCTGCGGTTTCTATACAGAACCAGGTGGACTCCACGGCGCAAAAAGTCCGGCAGATTACCGAAAAAACCGTGAGCATTAATGAACAGGCCCAAGTGGCCGCTCAGCACACAGCGTCAATACAGCAGGACATCAATGGCACAAACCAGCAGTTGTCTGACGCTCAGGCGGCTATGAAGGAATTGGCAGATGGTGTTAACCAGACAGCCAAAAACAGCCGCCAGCTTGCAAATGACCTCCAATCGCTTAACACCAAGGTAGGCGCGATAAGGTCTGTCCTGGCAACGATAACGGAAATATCCGACCAAACCAACTTGCTGGCGCTGAACGCATCCATCGAGGCCGCGCACGCGGGCAACATGGGAGTGGGGTTCGCAGTCGTTGCGGGCGAGGTGGGTGACTTGGCCAACAAAACCCAAGAGACCGTTAGTGAATCCGAAAATGTTGTAAGGCAGATCATGGATGGCGTTGATGGCGTGATACGCGAAATGGTCAAAATCGTTGAAGCAAATGAAAAACTTGCCCAAACATCGAACAAATCACTCGAGGTCATCCAGGCAATAAATGGGCGCCTTGCACATATCGCGTCTAGCAACGCCGAGTGCGTGTCTAGCAGCGACTCCATAAGGGACTCCATCGCCGATATTTCAGAAAACCTCAACCTTGCAAATGCCGCGCTGGAAACAAGCAATTCCAACGTAGTCGAAATGGTCAATACGGCGTCTTCCATTTGGGAAGATGCCAATGGGGTCAAAATCCAAATGTCCAAGTTTAGGGTAAATTAGCCAACGATTACAACTGCATCACCACGCCTGGAAGCGCATGTATCGCCTTGCGGAGCCGTTCTTCGGAGGCCCTGTCTGGCAGCTCGACCCAAAACGTGTAGCTGATGTAGCTTCCTTTTTTGTTGTAACGCCATTGAGGCTCTTCTTGTTCGCCCAACTGGGCCACGATGATGGACTGTATCGCAGAAGGGTCTAATGTCCCTTCGACTCCGATTATTTTTATCGGGGCCTTTTGGGGGAAGTATGCGGGTTCGCCTTTCGTACTCATTCCCAACAATGGTACCGTACCAACTTGGCATAAAACATGGCATGATGTTAAAAGTTTCTATGGTGCCGAATGCCTCATGAATTTGTCCAGCCGTTCTTCTTGGGCAGCCGCAGCCCCCGCGATGCCAAAATAGCGTTGTTTGGTGCGTGTTGGGACGGCACCAGTTCATTCAGGGCCGGTAGCCGCTTTGCCGGATTTGCGGTGAGGGAGGCATCCTTTGGCATGGAAGAGTTCAGCTTCTATCAGCGCGAGAGCCTGCTCGATGTGCCATTCGCGGACTATGGCGATTTATTTTTGCCGCCAGGGCAAAAGGATATGGTTTTGTCCTCTGTAGCCAGCGCCGCCAGAGAGTTCAGGTCAAAGGGGCAGTTCCCCTTGGCTTTTGGCGGCGAGCACCTGCTGTCCCACCCACTGATTATATCGGCATTTGAAGAGTATTCGGATCTGGCGGTTGTCCATGTTGACGCCCATGCCGACATCCGCCCTGAACTTTGGGGCGATGACCTGACGCACGCCACTTTCCTTGGCCGCGTCGCCGACCGCATCGGATACGAAAACATCAAACAGTTTGGCATCCGATCTTGCAGCGCGGAGGAATGGGAGATCGCGGCCCGCCATGACACCTTTCGCCCTTTTTGCGTCGAAGCGCTGAAAGGCCATCTCGATGGACTTTGTGACAGGCCGATATACCTGACCCTTGACTTGGACGTGCTGGACCCCGCCCTTTATCCCGGCACCGGTACGCCCGAACCCGGCGGGATTGATTGGAGCCTGTTGATCGAAGGGCTGAAGCTATTCAGGGACAGGCGATTGGTGGGCGCCGATTGCATGGAGCTGAGCCCGCACTATGATCCTTCGGGCGCGAGCGCCCAAGCCATGGCCAAGACGCTCAGGGAAATGTTAATAATTGCCAATGCTAGGTCTGTTCGCCTCTGATAGCGGCCTATGAGACATGCGGGGCTAGATAAAGCGGAGGCTCTTGCCAGGCTTGAACCTTACGCTTTTGCCGGTAGGGATTTTTACGCTTTGGCCAGTTTTGATGTTCCTGCCGAATCCGCGCTTGCGCGTACGTGGCTCAAACACTCCGAATCCGCGAATTTCTATTCTCTCCCCATTGAGCAGGGCTTCTTTCATCCTGCTTGTTAGCAAGTCAACGATGGACAGGGCCATGTCCCTAGAACAGGGGTGGGCCAGCATTAATGTGTTTGCAATGTCCAGCTTTATCATTGGCCACCTCCCAAGCCACCATGATGAATATCCATTTTTACCAAATCGCTGCTGCTACCAAACAGGGTCTTGCTCCAACAATTTTTCGGCGTCAGTCGGCGGCAAGGGGATGGAAAAATAGTATCCTTGTCCAATGTGGCATCCCAGTTCCCTTAGCAACTTGAGCTGATCCGCATTTTCAATCCCTTCGGCGGTGACGCTGATGTCCAGCGCCTTGGCCAAGGAAAGAATGGCCTGTACGATGGCGGTGCTTTCTTTGTCAAGGCATAGGCCGTCAACGAAACTTTTGTCTATTTTCAGGCTGTCCACTGGCAGGCGCTTGAGGTAGCTCAGGGATGAATAGTCCGTGCCGAAGTCGTCTATGGCCAAACTGACTCCAAGCCCTTTCAAAGCGGTCATGATGCTGAGGCTGTTAGCCGCGTCTTTCATCGCCACGCTCTCGGTGATTTCCAGTTTCAGCAGGTTTGGTTCTAGGCCAGTCCTCTCAATGGCGCTGCGGATCATTTCTGGCAGATTTTGCTGTTGGAACTGGCGCATGCTCAAGTTTACATTCATGATGCACTTTGAATGGGACGGGAACTTCTTGTGCCATTCCTGTGCCTGGCGGCAAGACTCTTCGACGACCCAAGCGCCAATTTGCACTATCGCGCCCGTATCTTCGGCCAAGCCGATAAATTCAGCCGGGGGGATCAATCCGCGTTCAGGGTGCTGCCAGCGGATCAGTGCCTCCCAGCCCCCCAATTTCCCTGTAGCCAAGTTCACCAGCGGGTGATAGTAAAGGGTAAATTCATTCTTTTCCAGCGCGTGCCGCATGTCGCTTTCCAGCTTCAAGCGGCGGCGCATCTGATCGTTCATGCTTTGGTCATGTATCTCCAGGGCTTTTGTTCCTTGGGTTTTCGCCCGAACTACGGCCACTTCGGCATTTCTAATCAACTCGGCTGGCCCAATGTCTGGCTTGGCGCTAACGGCCAGCCCTTGGTTGAACTCAATATAGTATTCTTGGCCTTCCAAGATGAGCGGCTTGTCAAACGCAATTTTGATGGAATCGGAAATGAAAAATGCCTCTTTGAGAACGTCTTGGCCTTCAAACAAAAGGCCGAATTCATCACCGCCCAGCCTTGCCAGCACATTTCCATGCTTAACGACGCTTCTCAGCCTTTTGGTGACTTGGGCCATCATCCTGTCGCCCGTTTCATAGTCTTGGCTGTCAATTATGTTGCTAAAGTGGTTCACGTCTAAGTAAAGTACGCCGACCTGGCCGTCTTCTTTGGCCAAGTTGCTTAACGCTTGGGAAAGCATTTCAGAGAAAAAGGCCCGGTTAGGCAGTCCGGTTAGGCTGTCTTGGAATGTATGTATGGTTTGGTTGGTCTCTGCTTGGCGGTCGGATGAAATCAATTGGAAAAAAAAGACGTAATCCAATGTTTCGCCATTTTGGTCTTTTCGGGGCGCGATTGTAGCCCCAGTCCAGTTCCAATTGTTTTGCCCAGTTGGCAGCCCCAGCATCACGCTATAGGGGCCGTCCTCGTCGCGGATAGCTCTGGTGAAAAGGCTCTCTTTGCCGTGCAACGTGTGTCCATCGAGGTTAATCACATGGTAGTCGTCTGCAAATAAATTGATCTTTAGAATGTCCTCGCTCGACATGCCTAACATCACATTCTTCTGGAATGCGCGGCTCCAGTGCTTGTAGTGTCCATCCGTTGAAACGACCGCCACCTCCGTAGGGACTTCGAGGATGAAGCTCCCGATTTGTTCATCGAGTGCATCCCCCGTCTTATTTTTGCGGCGTCCAGCAAATGTGGTTCGCAGCAGGAAGTGATGCACCCCAAACAGCAGGATTGCCGCCGCCCCGCCTATCTCCAAAATGCTTTGCAGTTTTTTCTGGTCGGCGCCAGCCCCCAAGAAACGCGGCGACAGGTAGAGCCACAGGGCTGCGGCTGCGGCATAACAGACGGCCAAGACAGCCAACACCAGAGGGCTAAGAAAAGGTTTGGATCGCTGCTTGTTTCGTTCCATAATTTTTGTTCATGGGAGCCAACGGCCAAAGGTGGATTGTGAAAACTCCCTTGTTCCAGCGTACAGCAACTATGAAAGAAAAGGGAGAAAATTTTGGAAATCGCAGAATCTTTTCTAAAAGCGGCGCAAGTGGCTTTCAAATGGGAGAGCGACAGGGAGCGCGGGACAGCCATTTTGGCCAAGTGGACAGCCGCGTGGCAGGGGCAGGGCCGCAAACTTGAGATGACGTCCTCTAACCACGGCGCTTCTTTGCATTTTATGCAGTTCATGGGAGGGTTTTGGTGCAAGGCTTTCGCTTTCCATGCGTCCCGCCGCGACGGGTTTAGGCTGCGCGGCCCAGATACAGACAGGGTTCGCAAATCCCACAAACTGAGGGCAAACAGGCTGGATCCAGCGCCGCTGGATTCGCTATTTGCTGCATGGTCGAAGCACCCCGAAGCTCGCCCCGCGGGCAACGCAGTAGAGCTGCTGCTTGTGGAGGCGCACAACGATGTTTGGGATGCCTTCCTGCAAGAAGCGTTGTCGTGCTTGGCGGAATCCACGTAACCGATATGGCCGCTACCAAACAGGGTCTTGCTCAATCAACTTTTCGGCCTTTTCTGGCGGCAGGGGGAGAGAAAAGTAGTACCCTTGGCCAATATGGCAGCCCATCTCCCTCAGCAGCTTGAGCTGATTTTCGTTTTCGATGCCCTCGGCGGTGGTGCTTATGTCTAGGGCCTTTGCCAGGGACAGTATGGCGTCGGTGATGGCGGTGCTCTCTTTGTCCATCCCCAAGCCGTCAACGAAACTTTTGTCAATCTTGAGGCTGTCCACCGGCAGGCGTTTGAGGTAGCTGAGGGACGAATAGTCGGTGCCAAAGTCGTCAATGGCCAAGTTGATTCTCAGCGATTTCAAAGCGGTCATGATGTTCAGGCTGTTGGCTGCGTCTTTCATTGCCGCGCTTTCGGTGATCTCCAGCTTCAGCAGGGCTGGGTCAAGGCCCGTCTCATCTAGGACGCCGCGGATTATTTGCGGCAGATATTGTTGTTGGAATTGGCGCATGCTCAAGTTTACGTTGATGATGCACTTTGAATGGGAGGGGTACTTTTCTCGCCATTTTTGTGCTTGGCCGCAAGATTCTTCTATGACCCAGGTGCCAATTTGCAAAATGGTGCCCATTTCCTCGGCCATGGGAATAAACTCTGTCGGCATCACCAAGCCGCGGCTGGGGTGGTTCCATCGGATCAATGCCTCCCACCCGCATATTTTCCCAGTAGCCAAGCTTATTAGCGGCTGGTAGTAAAGGGTGAACTCCTCTCTTTGCAGCGCGTGCCGCATGTCGCGCTCTAATATCAAGTTGCTGCGCGTTATATCGTCAACGGTTTGGTCGTGTACCTCTAGGGCGAATGTCCCCTTTGCCTTGGCCTTTGTCATCGCAACTTCGGCGCTTCGGATTAGTTCGTCCGGCATGGCTTCTGTCTTTGCGGTTACGGAAAAGCCTTGGTTGAAATCAACATAATATTCTTGGCCGTCCAGAGTAAGCGGTTTCTCAAACGCTGACCTGATGGAATCAGAAATGGCGTTGGCTTCCTTGAGTACGTCGTTGCCAGTGAACAAAAGGGCAAATTCATCGCCGCCTATCCTTGACAGCAAATTTTTATGCTGGACTATCCCCCTGAGCCTCTTGGCGACCTTGGTTAGTATCCTGTCCCCGTTGCGATAGCCGGAAATGTCAATTATCTTGGAAAAAAGGTTGAGGTCCAAGTACATCACGCCGACCTGACCTTTTTCCCCCGCCATATCACATATCGCGTTGGAGAGCAGTTTGGAGAAAAAAGCCCGATTTGGCAGTCCAGTGAGGCGGTCTTGGAAGGAAAGCAACGTAAGGTCTGCTTCTGTCTGTCTGCCGTTGGAGATCAGTTGGTAAAAACAGACAAAATCTAGCACATCCCCACTTTTGCTTTTTCTGGGCACTATGGTTGCCCCGACCCAGTTCCAGCCGTCTTCCCCAACTGGCAGGCCCATCATCACGCTATAGGATGTCTTCTCCTTGTTGGCGGTCACCAAAAAAGGGTGTTCATCTTTCTCCAGCGCGTGTCCGTCCAGTTTCAAAAGATGGTAGTCATCCCCGAACAGGTCAATCTTGAAAATGTCCTCATCTGGTAGGTCTAGCATCACGTTCTTCTGAAAAGCGCGGCTCCAGTACTTATAGTGTCCATTCGTTCCGACAACCGCGACGTTTGCAGGAAGTACCTGGAGGAACTTGCCGATCAGTTCTTCAAGTTGGTCTTCTGCTTCATTCTTCACGCTGGTCTCCGGTTACATTTTTGCGGCCAAGGGATGCTTTGGAAAGTTGCTTGCTTTGTTCCATGATTATTATTTGTGGGCGCCAACGGCTCTAAGTGAATTGCTCATACTTGCCTGACTAAAGCATAACGCAAATCGGGGAAAAAGTGGGACAAATATTCAGAATACGATCATTTTGAATATGACGTTTCTAGGGCGTACCTGCCGGATGCGTTATCATGTTCGCTGAAACATACTAAACTAATAGATAGTTGGTTTTTGGTTTTTGAGGCAATATGGATTCGCACGAGTCAACATTTCAGTCGGCGCTACACGTAATGCCAGGCGTCAAGGGCGGGCACGACGGGCTGCCGGGCCAAGGGTCGCAAGACGCGGCTTCAGCGGAGAACCATCAGCACGACCACCATCGCCGGGAGATGACGACGCAGGAGTATTTGGAAGGGATAGAGAGTGGGGACAGGACCCGCCTCGCCAAGGCCATCACGCTGATCGAGAGCAATTCGGCGTCCCATTTCGAAAAAGCGCAGGAAGTGCTAAAACACATTTTGCCGCATACCGGTGGCTCCATCCGCATCGGCATCACCGGTGTGCCAGGCGCTGGCAAGAGTACGTTCATCGAGTCCTTTGGCACATACCTGACGGGCGCGGGCAAAAAAGTTGCAGTCATGGCGGTTGACCCATCCAGCTCGGTGACGGGCGGCTCTATACTCGGTGACAAGACTAGGATGGAAAAATTGGCCACCGACCCCAACGCCTTTATCCGCCCCAGCCCATCGGGCGGCACACTGGGAGGCGTGGCGAGAAAGACGCGTGAGGCCCTCTTGGTCTTTGAGTCCGCCGGCTACGACGTTGTCTTGGTGGAGACCGTAGGTGTGGGGCAGAGCGAGACCACCGTGAGGTCAATGGTTGATTTCTTCCTGCTGGTCTTGGTCCCAGGCGCGGGGGATGAATTGCAGGGGATAAAAAAGGGCGTGGTGGAACTCGCCGATGCAATATTGATAAACAAGGCCGATGGGGCAAACTTGATACCGGCCCAGTCAGCCAGGGTGGAATACGAAAGAGCCCTCCATTATTTGCAGCCAGCGACCGAGGGGTGGCAGACCATAGCCCTGACTGCCTCGGCGATGACGGGGGATGGGATACCCGAAGTTTGGCAGACGATCCAAAACTTCGTCCAGTCAACCCAACTCTCGGGGGCCTTCCAAAAGAGAAGGCGGGCCCAAGAGAGGGACTGGGTGAGGGCATTGATAGAAGGCCAATTGAAAGAGGAATTCTATGAAAATCCAAAAGTCCAGGCGCTTCTCCCCAAACTGGACGATGCAGTGATGTCAGGAGAAATGCCTGCCACGGCGGCAGCGCAGCAGTTGTTGGAGGCGTTCAGATCCGCGCAGGCGGCCAAATGAAAGACCGCGCCAGGTACCCGATTGACAGGTGGCTGCTGCTGTTCGCGCTGCTCCTGACCGTCGTCGGCATGGTTTGGGTTTATTCAGCCACAGGCACCAGGTACGAATTTGCCTTTGTCATAAAGCAGTCCATTGCCGGCCTTATCGGGATGGCACTGATGCTGGCTCTGAGCCAGTTTGACTTGACGATGCTGCAAAGAAATTCCAAGTTCATAGTCGGGTTCTACATTGTCTTCATCATTTTTTTGTCCATCGTGTTCATCTTTCCCCCCACCAATGGCGCCTACAGGTGGATGGCTTGGCGTGGGCATAAATTGCAGCCATCGGAATTTTTCAAGCCTTTTTCCGTTGTCCTTACTTCTTGGTGGATGGTCAGGAACAGCAGCTCGTGGACAAAGCGCGGGGAGGCTTTCCCCAAGCTCATAGTCCTGTTTGGCATATTGCTTTTGCCGCTGGCCCTGATATTCATCGAGCCGGACATGGGCACCACCTTTTTGATTGTGTTCGTGGCTATGCTGCTGGTGTTTTTGGGCGGGGCACCCAAGTGGATCTTTGTCGCAAGCGTGCCCATTTTGCTGGCAGTTGGCTCATTTTTCATTTTTTCCAGCCCCAACAGGGTGCAGCGTGTTCAGACGTTTCTGAACCCAGCCGTGGATGCAAAAGGCTTTGGGTACCAGCCAGAGCAGAGCCTAATTGCCGTGGGCAACGGTGGCCTGCTTGGCGTCGGCTTGGGCGGGGGCCAGCAGAAATTGAATTTTCTGCCCGAAGCCCACACCGATTTCATCTATGCCATCATCGGCGAAGAGGTCGGATTGGTGGGCACATCCATCGTGCTATGCCTTTTTGTGGCAATTCTGTGGAGGGGGTACAGAATTGCCCGCAAGTCGAGGGATCCATTTTTGCGCCTATGCGCCAGCGGCTTTTCGCTGCTGCTAGTCACCCAGGCCCTGATGAACATCAGCGTGGTCCTCAGTATGGTCCCAAACAAAGGTATCCCGCTGCCATTCATCAGCTATGGCGGGTCCAGTCTCATGGCTACCTTTATGTGCCTTGGGCTTCTTTTGGGCATCAGCAAGGAGACGGGTTCATGATATTTGCAAAAGCCGCCCAGCCAGAGAAGATTGACTATTCGGGCTACCCCCACAAAAACGTGGTTGTCGCGGGCGCCACCGGCCTTGTCGGGCGGGAGATAATAAGGGTGCTGCGGGAGAGGCCCAACGCAACAGTTTTCGCTCTGATCCGAAAGGGAAGCTCTCTCGGCGATTTGGGCGGCTGCGCCAAAGAGATAGAGTTTGACTACGATAGCCCCGGCCACTACGAAAGAATAGGCGGCGACATTCCATGCGACGCGCTTTTGTGCGCCCTTGGCACGACCATCAAAAAGGCAGGGTCGCCAGAGGCGTTCAGATTGGTTGACTTGGAATACCCAACCAATCTAATTGCCCGCTTGCAGCAGCTTCCCAATAAGCCCATGTTCGGGCTGGTTTCGTCCGTGGGCGCGGGAAAGCCAAAGGGGCTCTACCTTAGAACCAAGAGCGAGGCTGAAAAGCGGCTCATTGATTCCGGCCTGCCCCATCTGATAGCTCGCCCTTCTCTGTTGTTAGGCAAACGCGAAGAATTTAGGCAAGGAGAGTTTGCCGCCAAACTGATACTTGTCCCCTACCAAGCCGTTATCAGTGCATTCGCGCCCCAGTCAGGTCTTCTGTGGCGCTACGCCCCAATAGAAGCTGCCAAAGTTGCCGAGGCTATGGCGAGGATCTGCGTTGACGAGCCGCCGCTTGAGCAAAGCAAGATATTGGAAGGCCTTGCGCTACACCACCCGATATTGATCTGAAAAGATAGACAATTTCCCAACTTTTGGTTGGGGAGGAAGGACTCGAACCCTCGAATGGCGGGATCAAAACCCGCTGCCTTACCACTTGGCTACTCCCCAAGGGCAATCCCCATTATAGCAGTTTCAAGCCGCAACCTGCTACACAATAGATGCCGCCAACTAAGAAAAATAGCGCGGGCGCAGCCCGCAGCCACAATTGTCAATTGTCCATTGTCCATTGTCAATTTGTTAATCGGAGACTCACCGCCCAAAAATGTCAGAGTTCTGCAAGAGGCTTCTCTTTCGCTCCGCCCTTTGACAGCCCCAAGATCACGCCCAGCGCCACACCCCAGAGGGCGGCGAGCCCAATCTGGAATGGGGCGGGGAGTGAAAAAGTTGCCGTGTGCGCCGGGATCCAAAACCACACCAAGGTTTTGATGGCCTTGCCCATGCCCGCAAAGCCCCTTTCGCCAAGGACGATGTTGTCCTCTAGCCTATGGAACAGCATCATCTGGGGTCCGAATAGCACATTGGTGAACACAGAGACCGCAAATGCGTGGCCGACGCCGGCTGAAAAGAATGGCGGGAGCATTTTAGCGTCCAGCAGGGCATTGGTGAAGCCCTTCATCCCTGCGAAGCCATACTTGATCACCAATCCAAGGATGGCCCACGCCGCCGCCTTCCCAAGCATTTTCATTGGCGGGCAGGGAAGGGCGGGTCTCTTGGCGGCAAGGGACGCCGCGATGATTTCGCCAAGGGGGCCAAGCACGGCAAACTGCACACAGGCAGATAAGATCGGGTGTTGGCTGACCCATTGGATGTATGCGCTCATGTTGCCCCCTTGCAAACCAACCTAGCACCATATAGAACATACCAGACTTGGCGGCCCTGCTACCTAAGTATCTGAAGAACCGACTGCGCGGCTTGGTTGGCTTGGGCCAGAGCGCTGGTGCCCGATTGGTTGAGTATCTGGAATTTCGTCAGGGTTACCATTTCGTCGGCGATGTTCGCGTCCCTTATCTGGCTAAAGGCGCCGGTGAAGTTCTCCACCTCGATGCCAAGGGTATTCGCTATGGAATTGAGCTGCTGCTGGTTGGCGCCGATGGAGGCCCTCATCATGCTTATGTACTGTATGCCCGCGTATAGCAGGGGGCGCACCTTGTCTGCGTCATCCACGCTTAGAATACTGTGCCCAGGGCCTGGTCCTTCCCCAATCCATACAATTGGGCCGCTTACCCATGTGCCATCTTCTCTTTGAGCCGTGATATCACTAAAAATTTCGATGTTAGCTTCGTGGCCGTCGCGGCAGTCGGCGGCATAGTTCGAGAAAGTCCCCGTCTTGAGGGAAATCATCGTGAAGTCGGCGACAGATACCCCAATAGCTTTATTGACGAATATGGATTTCGCGTTGAACCTTGTCCTGTTGCCAATGTCGCAGACGCCCTTGATGATGTTCTGAAACTCTAGGTTCAGGGCTTTCCGGTTGGTGTCGTTGATGGTGCCCGTTCTGGCCTGTTCTGTCAGTTCCAGTGCCCTAGTCAGTAGGCTGTTCACCTCTTCCAGCACGCCATCGGCCACAGCCAGATATGCGATGCCGTCGTAGGCGTTCCGCCTTCCTTGGGCGGTTATCCTTATGTCGGCGCCCAGGCGGTTGCTGATGGCCAGTCCCGCTGCGTCGTCGGCTGAGTTGTTGATTCTGAGCCCCGTGGTCAGGCGCTCAATGGTCTTCTCCATGCCCATGCCGGTGATGCCCAAGCGTCTGACTGCTCGGAGCGAAGCGTTGTCATGTAGGATGCTTTGAGTTGCCATAGTGGTTCTCCCTGCCAGAAATGTGCAGGGGCTGTGCCAAGAGTGAACGGTTTTTGAAGCTGCGGCCCAATGATGGTATTGGTGCTATCGGGGCAGGGGGAAAGCCGCCTGAAATGATGGGCGGCAAAATGGACGCGCCTTGGTCTAGAAGGCGAAGTGCGAACTGGGTTCGGCTACTTGATCAGGCCAAGCAGGGCTTGGGGCGACAGGCCCGTGGGGACGAGTACGCTTGGCATGCTCAGTATCTGCGACATGGAAAGGTTTATCAGCTCGTTGGCGGACTTTTCATCCGTGATCGGGCTAAAAGAAAAAAGCGCGCCTTGGGTTTTCGCGCCCATCAGCCCCTCATCGTCACCTTGGCTCTCATTGATCGCCGCCATGATGGCGCGGACGTTGTCCAGCCTCCCCTGCGCGGCCAACTGGACGTCATCGCCGACTAGGTTGGAAACTATCGCGTTTGCGTTTTGCCCGGTTTTGGTTTCTGGCGCGGGCCCCGCCTTGGCGGGCGAGGCTTGCAGGGAAGTGGGTGCTTCGATTGCGATCAGGTTGCTCATGAATGACTCTCCAAATGTGAATTGCAGTTAACATGTCCCAAAAAGACCCGCCGAGCGCCACTCGTTGCCGAAGGCGCTCAGCAGGCGCATGGGGCGCGACGCCCCATGCAGGGAACCAAAGGTTCTATTTCGTGCGTCATACTAGGCGGCAGATAACTTCTGTGCCTTCCCATAGCTATCTGAGCAACTGCAGGACCGACTGCGCGGCTTGGTTGGCCTGGCCCAGCGCGCTGGTGCCCGATTGGTTGAGTATCTGGAACTTCGTCAGGTTTATCACTTCGTCGGCGATGTTCGCGTCCCTTATCTGGGCGTATGCCCCCGTGAAGTTCTCCACCTGTATGCCGAGGGAATCCGCGACGGACGTGAGCTGCTGTTGGTTGGCGCCGATGGAGGCCCTCATCATGCTCATGTACTGTATGCCGGCGTAGAGCAGGGGGCGGACTTCGTCCGCCTTCTCGGGCGTGAGGATGTTGTGTCCTGTGGTTGCAGCACTGTTGGGAGCGTTGAAAGCCAAAGTCCCATGCCCCCCATCGTAAATTATGGGGCCTTTGTACCAGCCATGGGGGCTGGCGCTGGGGCTGCCGGGCCCGTCCTCATGCTTGTAAGCATTAATCTCATGGAAAATTCTGATGTTAGTTTCGTGGCCGTCGCGGCAGTCGGCGCCAAACTGTGAGAAGGTCCCCGTCTTGAGGGAAATCATCGTGAAGTCTGCGACCGAGACGCCGATGGTTTTGCTGACGAACACCTCCTGCCCGTTGAACTTCGTCCTGTTGCCTATGTCGCAGATGCCCTTGATGATGTTCTGGAACTCCAAGTTGAGGGCCTTCCGGTTGGTGTCGCTGATTGTGCCGGTCCTGGCCTGCTCGGTCAGCTCCAGCGCCCTGGTCAGAAGGCTGTTCACCTCTTCCAGCACGCCGTCTGCCACCTGCAAATATGCTATGCCGTCGTAGGCGTTGCGCCTGCCTTGGCCGGCTATCCTGATGTCGGCGCCCAGGCTGTTGCTGATGGCCAGTCCCGCCGCGTCGTCGGCGGCGCGGTTGATTCGAAGCCCCGTGGTCAAGCGCTCGATGGTCTTTTCCATGCCCGCGCCAGTGATGCCCAAGCGCCTGGACGCTCGGAGCGCGGCAGTGTCGTGTAGGATGCTCTGAACTGTCATAGTGGTTCTCCCAGGCGTCAATGTGCAGGGGTCGTGCCAAAATCAAAAGGCAATTTTGGCCCAGCGCGAATTGATGGTTGAGGCATTGGGGTTTCTTGCAGAACCTTACCAATTTGGGATTGCGCGGCTCCGATTAGCAAATTGACAGTTGACAATGGACAATTGACAGTTGTGGCTGCGGCTGCGCCGCGACGAATGTTGATGGCGGATTGAGCGTGTGGCGCTGAACGGAGCCTAGGTCTCAGGGATTAGGGGGGCAGGGGCTAGGGATAAGTTCTCTCGGTATTCTCCGCCTCTCGGTATTCTCCGCTTGCGCTCCGAATACGCGAGACCCCAACGTGGGCCGTTGCAGCACGTAGGCGGGTTTTGGCGGCATGGGCGTTTTGCCTTCGCTCGTCTTCGTTCTGATGCGGCTGCGCCGCGTTGAATGTTAATGGTGGATTGAGCATTCGGCACTGAACGGAACCCTCTACCCGCCTGAATTGCCCACATCGAAGTCCTCATAACGCCCGACAGCATTGGCGGCAAAAACAGCAATATCTCTAAAAGCGGCCAGACCGCCAATGGCATAGGCTTCTACATGTAGGCGATTCAGATAGACAGGGTATAAGATAGAAAGTTGTGACACAAAGGGAGTTGGAGGGGCCGTGGAACAGATGCCAACATTTGACCGAATAACCATCAAAGGCTTCAAGTCAATAGAGAGCGCGGAAATAAAGCTGCACGACCTCAACGTTGTCATTGGCGCAAATGGCGCCGGCAAGAGCAACCTTATTGGTGCCTTCGACCTGTTGGAACATGTCTTGTCCGGGCGACTGCAGCAGCGCGTGGCCGGAGACCCCGACCGCTTTTTGCACCATGGGCGCAAGGTGACCAATGAACTGTCACTTGCGTTCTCTTCCGAACACGATGAGTATGGCTTTAACCTGAGGGCCGAGAAGAACGCTTTGGTCTTCGGCGATGAAAAGGCGGCTTTCCTCCAAGGCAATTTTACCGATGGGCGTCCCATCACCCTCGGGAGCGGCCATTTGGAGAGCAGGCTGGAAGAAAAGGCCAAGTCCAGCGGCAGCCCAATCCCAAGATATGTTTTGGACTTTGCGAAAAAGCCGATGGTTTTTCATTTTCACGACACGTCTAATCTCTCCCCCATCAAAACAACAGCCAACTTGGAAGACAACCGCTTTTTGCGCTCAGACGCCGCCAACCTGCCCGCCTTTCTATACAGGATGCAGGAAAAGAAAGATGAACAAGTGTGCTTTCGGATGATTGAAGAACATATTAGGCTGGTCGCGCCCTTTTTTGACAGGTTTGACCTCGCGCCCTCTGAACTGGACCCCAAAAAAATAGATTTGGTGTGGCGGCAAAAGGGTTCAAACGCCTATTTCGACGCCTATTCCCTTTCAGACGGCACACTGCGCTTTATATGCCTAGCCGCACTGTTGCTTCAGCCATCCATGCCCACAATGATACTGCTGGATGAGCCGGAACTGGGCCTGCATCCGTTCGCCCTACGCGTTTTGGCCGAATTGCTGGAGGCAGCGTCAAAGAAAACCCAAGTGTTGCTGGCCACACAGTCTGTCACTCTGCTGGACAACTTTGACGCAAACAGCGTCATAGTGGCAGAAAACGATGGCAAAAAAACGACCTTCAATAGGCCAGACGAGGAAAAACTAAGGAGCTGGTTAGAAGACTATAGCCTTGGTGAGTTATGGGAAAAGAACATCCTTGGGGGCAGGCCATGACACGCTTGTTGATATTGGTGGAAGGCCAAACCGAAGAGGTGTTTGTAAGAGATACGTTAGCACCCCATCTGGCCTCTTTCGGGGTCTATGTCGAGCGTCCGTCCTTGGTTTGGACAAAGCGCCTACCACATGGCGGAGAGCATCGAGGCGGCGTAAGCAACTGGGCGATGATACACAAAGACCTGCTGCGCCTTCTGAACGACACCGACGCCAACGTTACCACTATGCTCGATCTTTATGGGCTACCAGCAGACTTCCATGGGGAAGATGTTTTATCGCGACTTGGCGCCAAAGATGTTCACGTGGATGGTTATTCTGTAGTTGAAGAGTTAGAAAAACGATTTGCCGTAGAAATAGGCAACGAGCGATTTATCCCGTTTTTGACATTATTCGAGTTCGAGGCCCTGGTTTTCAGCTCGCCGATGGAAATAGCCAACCACTTTGAATCCCCCAAACTGGAAAGCGCCATCCAAAACATCGTTGACGCTGCCAAGTCGCCAGAATTGATCAACGGCAGCGAAAGCACCCACCCAAAGAAACGGCTGATGCACTTGTTTGAGAAGCAGAACCATTCCTACAAACCCGCGAACGACGGTCCAACTATTCTGCAAAAAATAGGCATCCAAACAATACGGGATGCCTGCCCGCACTTCAACGCTTGGATTACGCGCCTTGAATCGCTGGGGGTAGCCCGGCAATGACAGCAATGCCAATCCCGCCAGCGTGCGCGTAGCGCACCCTGAGCATGGCCTTGGCGTAGCCATAGAGGAAGAGCCAACGGCTATGCGCCGGTAGCCTTTGTGCAACAAGAGCACAGAATCCTTGTTGCATCGCTCAGCCGCAACTCAGCAGGGCCTAGCAGGTTCCTGGCTCTGTTGGCAGCGGGCGGGGACGAATGGCAAGAGTCTAGCTATGCCATGAAGTAGACTCGCTACCGCAAAAGACCCGGCACAAATATCAACGCGGGCGCAGCCCGCACCAGTCAACAAAAAAGCCGCCCGATTGTTGGGCGGCAAATGGATACGCCTTTGGTTTAGAAGGCGAAGTGCGAACTGGATTCGGCCTACCTGAGCAGGGCAAGCAGGGCTTGTGGCGACCGGCCTGTGTGGACGAGTATGCCCGACAGGTCTGGGATTTGCGAATTGGAAAGGCTTATAGGCTCATCGGGGCTCTTGGCGCCCATCAGTCCATCCTCGTCCGCCGGGTCTGCATTTAGTGCCGCCATGATGGCGCGGACGTTGTCCAGCCTCCCCTGGGCGGCCAGAATGACGTCGTCGCCGGGCAGGTTGGAAATTGCGGCGTTTGCGTTTTGCCCGGCTTTGGTTTCTAGCGCGGCCTTGGCGGGTGCGGCTTGAGTGGCTGGTGCAGTTTGCAGGGCAGCGGGTGCTTCGATTGTGATCAGGTTGCTCATAAATGACTCTCCGAATGTGGATTAGCAGTTAACATGCCAAAAAAGGGCCCGCCGAGCGCCACTCGTTGCCGAAGGCGCTCAGCAGGCGCATGGGGCACGACGCCCCATGCAGGGAACCAATCGTGTGTTTTTGTGCCGCGCCAGACGGCTCGGCCCTGCTACCTGAGTAGCTGCAGGACCGACTGCGCGGCTTGGTTGGCTTGGCCCAGCGCGCTGGTGCCCGATTGGTTGAGTATCTGGAATTTCGTCAGATTTATCACTTCATCAGCGATGTTCGCGTCCCTCAACTGGGCGTAGGCCCCGGTGAAGTTCTCCACCTGTATGCCCAGCGAGTCGGCGACGGACGTGAGCTGCTGCATGTTGGCGCCGATGGAGGCCCTCATCATGCTCATGTACTGTATGCCGGCGTAGAGCAGGGGGCGGACCTCGTCTGCCTTTTCGGGCGAGAGGATGTTGTGTCCTGTGGTTGCAGCACTGTTGGGAGCGTTGAAAGCCAAGGTCCCATGCCCCCCATCGTAAATTATGGGGCCTTTGTACAAGCCATGGAGGCTGGTGCCGTGGGGTCCGCTGGGTCCGTCCTCTTGCTTGTAAGCTTCAATCTCATGGAAGATTTGGATGCGTGGTTTCCCTGCGTCGAATTCGTGGCCGTCGCGGCAGTCGGCGCCAGCCTGCGAGAAGGTTCCTGTCTTGAGGGAAATCATCGTGAAGTCGGCGACCGAGACGCCGATGGTTTTGCTGACGAACACCTCCTGCCCGTTGAACTTTGTCCTGTTGCCTATGTCGCAGATGCCCTTGATGATGTTCTGGAACTCTAGGTTGAGGGCCTTCCGGTTGGTGTCGTTGATGGTACCCGTCCTGGCCTGCTCGGTCAGTTCCAGCGCCCTGGTCAGAAGGCTGTTCACCTCTTCCAGCACGCCGTCTGCCACCTGCAGGTAGGCGTAGCCATCGTATGCGTTGCGCCGCCCTTGGCCGGACACCCTGATGTCGGCGCCCAGGCTGTTGCTGATGGCCAGTCCCGCCGCATCGTCGGCGGCTCGGTTGATCCTCAGCCCCGTGGTAAGGCGCTCGATGGTCTTTTCCATGCCCATGCCGGTGATGCCAAGGCGCCTAGCCGCTCGGAGCGAAGCGTTGTCGTGTAGTATGCTTTGAGTTGCCATAGTGGTTCTCCCTGCCAGCAATATGCAGGGGCCGTGCCAAAACCGAACGGCAATTTTCGCCCAGCGCAAATTGATAGGTGGGGATTAGGTTTCAGGGGGCTATTCAGGGGTCAGGTTGTAGGGGGCAGGGGCTAGGGTGCCGCGCAAGCCCAATGAGGCGCAGCGTTCCATATCCGCTCCCGGCTAGCGCCGCTCGCTCCATTCCACTCGCGCCTCTTAGCGCATTCGCGCTTTCAGAGGTTATTGATGCGGCTGCGCCGTGACAAATGTTAATGGCGGATTGAGCATTTAGCTCTGAACGGAGCCTAGGTTTCAGGGATTAGGGGCTAGGGGCCGCTGACGCGGCGATAAGGATGCGGCTGCGCCGCGACGAATGATAATGCTCTGAACGGAGCATTGTTCCCGCCTGTATCGTCCACATCGAAGCAGCGCTCAAACAATCGCCCGCTCATCGAAGTCATGTCCATGTATCGGCCCCTACATAGAGCAGCGAGCGATGCGAGTACTATTATACCGATTCCTATTGCCAATGCGATTAACGTCAAACGCAAAGCCGCATGTAGCAGGGGTTTCCATCTTGTAACTTGTAACTGATATTAGACGATCCCCACCAGTTTAGACAGGTCGGGGTCGTCTGGGAAGGCTTTTAGGCCCAGATCCAAAATGGACACTGCCGTTTGGCGCTCCCCGACTTGGCCCAAGTACGCGGCGGCCAGGCGGTACCACAGCGGGTTGCCTCCTGGGCAATTCTGTATGCCCCTGATTGCGTCCTGCGCCGCCCGCTGCATGTCGCCCCTTTGCGTTTCGATTTTTATCAGGATGTCGTAAAGGCGGGGTTCATCGGGGACGCCCTCCAGTCCTTGAAGCGCCTCTTGTCGGGCAGAGTCAAAGTTGTTTAGGGCCAGTTCGCGTTCTGCCATCTGGCTGCTGTATTGAAAGATAATGCTTTCCCATTCGCCATCTCTCTTGCCGGGGCATGCCTTCAGCGCCTGCGCCGCTATCTTTGCGGCGTTGCTGTAATTGGCTTCGCTCTGCTCGATGAATAGTAGCTGGTCGTAAAACCCTGGTTCGCTGGGGAATATTTTAAGTGCCTCCGCCAAGGTTTTTTTGGCTGCGTCAATCCTGTTTTCCCTGATGTCCCAGTGAATCAAGCACATGTAAGATGGTGCTTGGTTTGGCTGCGATGATATTGCGTGCTGCACAGTCATGCGGCCCAGATCAAGGTCGCCGAGCTGCGCCAATGAGATTGCCCCTAAAAGCAGCGCGGGGGCGTAGTCGGGCACTTGGGCCAACAGCGAGTCCAACTGCTGCAGTGCATCCCCGTGTCTGCCCAGTTCTTGCAGAGCCTTGGCCCTGCCGTACAAAATATAAAGATCCACCTTTGGGCTGATTCCTATACACGCGTCTGCCGACCTAAGGGCCAGTTCCCACATTTCTGCTGCTATGGCCTGCTGCATCACATTGAAATGGGCGTACATGCTATGGGGATTTTTTTCTGCCTCTTTACAGGCAAGCATCAAGTAATAGTGGGTCTTGTGTTCCTCCCTGTCCTTGAAGAGGTTCCCGTAGTGATGCAGGACTGCGTCCAGGTTTTCAATTGTTTTTCCACTGTCTGTCAGAGATGGGTGGAGCGTTTCGTGGACGCTGCTTGAGAATGCCAGCCCATCGTACAACCTTGCCAGCCTAAGCGCAGTGTTGTCGGCATAATAGGGCAGGTGACTGCCTTCGCTGTAAGGCGAGGTGTTCGGTGCTACCGGATCGGCCTGCAAAAGGTTAAGGGAGTTGTAGAAATAGTTGCGGGTTATAAGTATGTATGCGTCTGCAAGGGGGTTAAGACAGGCGTTTTTGATTTTTTCATAGTCCAATGGGTCTATGGCTTCGTCCGCATCAATGATCAGCACCCATTCTCCGCTGCAATGTTTCAGGCTTTCGTTGCGGGCCGCAGCGAAATCGTCGCACCACTGGAAATGATGGACGCTGGCCCCAAATCCTTTGGCGATCTCAACAGTCTTGTCCGTAGAACCCGTGTCAACTATGACCATCTCGTCAACGATGGGCTTTACTGATTCCAGGCAGTGCGCCAGAGTTTCCTCTTCATTTTTGACTATCATAGCCAATGAGAGCAGCATGTCCCTCTCCGGTGGGTCAGTTCACAGGTTATCAATAAAATAGGGGTACTTGCAAAAGCATACTCGCGTCCATCGAAAGTAGCCGTGCGAAGCGCGGCTACTGGCCCCTGATCCCTGAACCCTATCTAGGTTCTCAGCCTATGTATGTTGACCAAGCCATACCCCAGCATCATCAGCATGGGCGCAAGCACACCCCAAAGGGCTGGTATCTCCCCCGATTTTGACGCGCCCTCAAAAAGGCCCTGTATCCACAAATACGCAAGGCTCAGCATCAGCGCGTACCCAAGGGCCTGGCCCCTGCCTTTGCGCGGCGGGGGAAAGGCGAACCCCAGCGCCGCAAAAAATAGGCAGGGGGCGGTAAGCCATTTAAGCATCCTCCCCCAGAGCATGGTCGCCCTGTCGGCATTGGGAGCCCATTCCTGCCATGTGAACAGGTCGGCGGTGGGTATCTCGCTGGCATTCTGGTACTGCCTCAGCGACGATGCGGGGAACAGGGACTCCGATTCTGCCCCTTGGCCCCAAATATTGCCGTCCCAATTCAATTGCAGCGAATTGGCCATTCCAGGCTCCCAATAGATGAGGGAAGGGGATTCGCTGGGCGGCAGCAGCGGGAAGCCCCATCTTTCAGAACCCTCTATACGCCAAAAGACGCCTGTGGAGCCAAGGTAGAGCGACGTCGGCGATTCATCGGCAGGATCGGCGGAAGCAGCGGGGATTGCGAAGTTCGGCGTTTCATCAGTCGGAACGCGCCCCTTGATCTGCCCATAGTAATGGTTTTGAATCGGGTACGCTATTGGAGCAACATAGATTTCCACCACAAAAGAGGCAACAATTGCCAGCCCCCAAGCCTTCCAAGTGCTTCCAACCCAGCGGACAAGGCTGACGCCCCCCGCCCGCAGTGCTGTCCATTCCCTTGAAATGCTGGAATCAGAAAAAGTCAGAACCCAAGCCAAGAGAAAGACGATGGGCAGTACGAAGGGGAGGGTGACTGGCAGGTTGTAAATCCAATACTTGAGAAATACGAGAAAGCGGCCACCGCCCATAGCCACGAACTGGGCCAAGCCAGCAAATTCCACGAACACATGAAAAACCAAAAAAATGGCCAGGACGCCTAGAAAATTTGCCCACCACGTTTTGGACGTCCAGCGGCCTATCACGTTTGAGCTATTAGTGTGGCTCGCTTCCAAATCGGCGCTGCGGGCTTTTAGGTGCAGCACCCGCCTTACAGTTCTTTTCAGCAGCGCCCGAACATGGCTGGGCTTTACCCAGCTCGACAGACGGGTGATCAATGTCTTTCTCCCGTGCCTTGCAGGGTACATTTTTTTGTTGAGCAGCCCCAGGCCCGCAGCCAAGAACATCCCCGGAAGCAGTACCGTGGCCCAAATCCAGTTGATGGCCCCATTTTCTACCCATCCCTCAGCCGCTTTTAGAAGGACGAAGTACAGCAGGATGACGCCTATGCTCTTGATGAACGCGCCACCTTTGTAAAAGCGGGGGTGGCTGAGTCCAAGCGAAATGCCAAGCAGCAGCAGGGCGCAGCAGACCATGGGGATAGAAAACCTGCGGGACAATTCCACCCCGGCCTCGCCCCTTAGGGGCATCTTTCCTCTGGCGGCGGCCAGCAACTGGCCTGTCCCTTGATGCCTTACTGTGGTTGGCTGATAGATGGAATTTTTTTCTATGGTGATGGGCTGGTTTATTTCAAATTCCTTGTACGACATCTCCGTCAGTCGAGCGGTATTCTTGACATCTTTGGAAGAAGACCTGCCTTCAACGTCTTCAAACTTGAAATTAAGTTGGATCTGCTCCAGCAGGCTATCGTCTGCTCCAGCAACTTTTTCCAGCCTGTAGGAATATTTGTCCCCGACCAAGTGCGACAGGTAATCAGAGCCGATTTGCATGATGTGCAGCTTGCCATCGTCCTTGGACTGCCCCCAATAGACAGACAGGTTGGACAAAAGGCCAGAGCCGTCTTGCCCTTGCCCCCCCTTTTTTGGGCTGGTTATCATCTTTGGCTCTTCACCGGCACGGGGCGAATATTTTCCCTTGAGCGCTGCTTCTTGGGCCAGATTGAAAAAAAGCTGGTGTTCCTTTCTGCTGGCCCAAGGCGACACCCAATGCGCGTTCACTGCGCTCAGCGCCACCATTATCGCCGACAGGAATGCCCAAGGCAGCAAAAAGGTGCGCTTCCCGCTTCCAAGGCCCTGGAGCACGACGAATTCTGATCCCTCGCTCAGGTGCTGCGTCCCCAGCAGACCGCCCAGCACGGCCGCCATTGGCAAGATGAGGCCGACATTCCAAGGGATCGTTGTGAGGAGCAGGGGGAGCATGTGATGGATTGACGCGTGCTGCTCGAAGACGATTTTGGAAATGCTCTTTAACTCGAAAGCCATCAGCAGGCCGCCAAAGAACATGAAACCAGACAGGATTTGTATTCCCCATCGCTTCAAAAAATATCTGACCAAGGTGGTGGGCACATTTTCCCCAAGCAAGCAAAAGGCACCATCTCCGCCCATCATCGCAAGCCGGGCAGAATGGCTGAACTTATTCTACTTTCAATTCTAATTCAAAATTGCGTCCATTCAATTTTGAATTAGAATTGGAGTTAGGAGCAACAATGGAAACCCCGCGCACCAACAGAGCCACCAAATTTGAAATATTTTTGATAAGCCTGTCCTTCTCTGCCACCATCTGCTTCGCCATCGCAAAGAAGCTGGACGTGCTGGAATTGTCGTGGATACAGGTGTTCGCGCCGGTCATCGCCTACTTTTCCATCCTCGTTCTCTCCCACTTGGTCTTAGCCGCCCTGCGCTACATAAGCTGGCGCTTGGCCCTGAGAAGGGCCAAGAAGATAAACGAGGCGATAGATGCGATAAAGGCGATGGAGGAAAGGAAATAGCGCCAGCTCCATTTTCAGGGGCAGCAGCGCACAACGCAAATTTCCCTGTAGCCAACGGCGAAGGCAGGGGCCTGATGGGGGATCGAGCGCAGCCCGCCCCCAGTGGGCGTTGCCATACACTTGGTGCATTCCAATTACAAATAGAATCGGTGCTGATTCAATTTGGCATTGGAATGATCAGGTGCCTTGATTCAGCTATGCCTGATGGCTCTGTGCGCGGCGTCATGGGCGAGCCAGTTTCTTGCGGAGGCATTGGGCCTCATTTTTTTTGTATTGCAGAGCGCAAGAAATCTGTCGGGGTCGAGGTCTGCGGTGACAATTTTGATCCCCTCGCCTTCAAGATGTTTGCGGCAGGCTTCCGCCTCTTCCAGCCACTCGTCATAGGTGGCATGGAAGTGATCGCCATCGTCGCAAATGGAGCGAATGCGGTCGTAATCTTCGCGCTTGTACCAAACCATTCCCATTATCTCTTGCGGCATACGGCCTCCCCAGGAACATGTTCAATCCCTTATCTATTGTAACCATTCAAGGAAAAAAGAACACACAAACCCAAAAAAGCCTCCTTTGCCAAGACATGTTTTGCCGCAGCAAGGAGCCAAGGCAAGCTAGAACTCTTGCGGCTTGGCGAGCCTAAAATCGGCTTACAATGGATGGGCGGCGAAAACCCTCCGGGATTTGCAAGAGGCTCAAATGGCTGGAAAAACTGAAAACACCCCAAATCCAAAGAAGGCGCCTGGCATGGCGGTGCTGGTGGCGGCAAGAGCGGCCATAGAGGCGCTGGAGGCCACCATAGACCAAAGGGCCTTGGGGGACTGGCTGGCGGCCCTCCAAAAATCGAAAGGACGCTTGGTGCTCAGCGGCATTGGGAAATCTGGCCTAGTGGCCCAAAAAATATCGGCAACTTTTGCATCCACGGGCTGCCCAAGCTTTTTTCTGCACCCCGCCGATGCGCTGCACGGCGACTTGGGGATGGTGACAGAGGAAGACATGGCATTGTTGCTGAGCAACAGCGGGGAGAGCGAGGAGATATTGCGCCTAGCTCCCACACTAAAGCGGGAAGGCGTGCCTATCGCCTGTATAACTTCTAACCCCAACAGCCCATTGGCCCAGGCCGCAAAGTGGGTTTTCGCCTATTCGTTGCCGGAAGGCGAAGGCTGCCCCCTCAGCTACGCGCCGATGGCCAGCACCACCATGCAGTTGGTGTGGGGCGACCTCTTGGCGGCAGAAAGGATTGTGGCCGCCGGCTTTAGCGTTGAGGGGTTTGCCAAGAACCACCCAGGGGGCAAGCTGGGCACGAAGCTGATCAAGGCCAAAGAACTGATGCACACGGATTTTCCAAAAGTCGCCCTAAGCAGCGGCCTAATCCAAATATTGGGCGCGATGACATCGGGCAAGTTAGGAATGGCAGCGGTGATTGACTCTGGGAAGTTGGCGGGAGTGATAAGTGACGGGGACATACGCAGGGCGTTGGAGAAAGCCGAAGCATCGGGGCAGCCGCCCCTAGAGCTTAAAGCCAACCAAATCATGACGTTAAATCCAATAGCTATAGATAAAGACATTCAGGCCATAGAGGCAGCCAAGGTCATGGAGGACAAAAAGATCACCTTCATAGTAGTAACTGATGACTCTAAACCCATTGGAATATTGCACATACACGACCTCCTTGCCAACAGGGTGATTTAGACCCACAATGCCCGACAATGTACGCAAGAGAAATATGTTTAGAGCATAAGTCACGTGAAACCAATGCGTTAACATCATTACTTAAAATGGCGGTTTGCCACGGGGGCGGTTTTGGGCCACTACAATGAGAAATGAACACTTGGATTGACGGCTTATTGTGTATAACAGTAGTAAAATAAGTAGGTTAGGGTGAATAGATGTAGATAATTACATCTTTCAATTCCGATTTCAAATTTCAAATCGGTAACACAATGTCCGCTACCCAACACCCTCAGTTTGGGGTGCGATAGTCCGCTTTGGAAGCGTCAATTACCTTGTTGCTCCGACTTGGCGGCCTCAACGAACCATGCATACCTTAACGCACAGAACGTAGAGCAATCTGATTCCATACATCTTCATTACTCCTAATGAAAAAAGGTTGGAAAATTTAACTTCCGCATTCCATTACCCACCAGCCAAGGTTACATAATACAAATTATCGAAAGCTGGAGTGAGCGTTAAAAATGGACAATTCACAACAAAATGGTCGTCCCAAAGTTCCAATACCCCGATTGCCAAGCGACAAGCGGCAGTACTGGCCCCAATGGTATGATTATCTGGAGCGTGATTGGAGCCGATGGCAATGTGGCTTGCGCCCTTGCCCCACTTTGGCTCTTGGCAGCCTGCTCAGTTATGTTTTGATAACCATTTTGAAGGGAAACGAAAAATGAAGATAACCAATGTTCGGATAGTCAAGATCGAAGGCGAGGAAAAGCTGAAGGCGCTGGCCTCGATAGTCTTTGACGACTGTTTTCTCTTGGGCGATTTGAGAGTGGTCGAGTCCGAGGACGGCTACTTTGTCGCCATGCCAAGCAAGCGCAAGCGAGACGGCAGCTTCAAGGACATTGCCTACCCGTTGAACAATGAATTTCGCCTTGAGATGGAGCGCACGATACTGGCGGCCTACGAATCTGTCGCTTCAGCCCGTGCAATATCCAGGATAGAGACGGGCGAGGCCGAAACTGTGAGGCCCGACTTGCTGGGCGTGGAAGAGTTTGGCTTCAAAGCCAAGCCCCAAGGCGCGAATTAGGTTGGGACTGGCGCAAACTAGCACAGTGCAACGCCTTTTTCTTGTAACTTGTAACTGCTTTTATCCGATATAGTCAAACAGGCTCAGCCTGCCCAGCTTCGAGAGTATGGACAGTGAGGCTTGCTGTGAGGTCTGCTCGGCTGCTAGCTGGGTTATCGCCCTTGGATATTCCAAGCCATCATAGGCGTTTTGAATTGATTGCAGAGATTCTGTGAAGTCGCCCAAATTGAACCCCGTATTTTCGATGGACACTGTGCGGCTCCCGACTATAGTCAGGCAGACACTTACCCTTTCGTTGATTAGCTTTAGGTTGTCGTATGCCTGCTTTATCAAGGCGGTGTCGTCATTCAGCATTCCGTCCCGCAGTTGCGTGATGGCAATGAAGATGTCTTGGTTGGGGTCTAGCTGATTTGTACCGATGTCCCTTGTCCCCTGAAAGACATATTCCCCAGTCAAGTTGGTAGTGACAGAAGCGACTGGGGAGATGTCGAGGTCAATTACACCCATGTTGCCCCAATAACTGACCGCCGCCTGAGCGCCCGAAAGAGGAGGTGTAGGCTTTGGGGGTGGCGGAGTTGTCGGAAGCAGAGGAGGCAATGTGGTGGATGGGTTTGGTACCTCCCAAAGGTCTTCGAATGTGACCGCAAAGCTGAAAGGCATTGTCTTGGTGTTCGTGCCAGCGAAGAGGTACTTTCCCTGCTCTTTAGTGTTGGATAGATCAAGTATTATGGTTCGCAGGATGTCAACCTCTGCGGCCATGGCGTCTCGCCCCCGGCCCTCCTGGAGGTCGGACATGGCCGCCTCAGAAAGCTCCAGCAGCCTTTCCATTTGGATGTTGACGGCTTTTAGCGCGGATTCGGTGCCCTTGAGGAAGGTGTTGGCGGTTTCGCCCTGCTTTATATACATGCTGTTGCGTTCTATGGAAGTCTGAAAATCCATCACCAGAGCCGCGCCAGTGGGGTCGTCGCTGAGGCGAGTGATCCTATTGCCGCTGGCTATCTGGTCTGCCACGACCGACAGGCGCTCTTTGGATCTTTGAAAATCTATCAGCGTCTGGTAGCTGCGAAATGGGTTTGGGGTTCGTAGTGACATTGGCTACCTCTTATCTTCCAAAGTTGTTGATTAACTGTTCTGTCAGTTGGTCTATTACACCGATGAACCGGGAGCAGGCTTGGTAGCTGCGCTGGAACACGATTAGGTTTGTCGCTTCTTCGTCCATGTCAACGGCGGAAAGGCGATCCCTCTGGATTTCTATGGCTATTCTGATGTCCTCGTCGGTAGTGGCGTCGGCCTTGTACTTTAGTGTCTGGTTGCCTATTTTGTTGGCAGTGGTGCTGATGAATACGCTGAATGGACCAGAATTACCGACATCCCACCTGCCGGAGCCTACGGGTGGCGCTGGGCTTGCTGCGAAGCCAATGTTTTGTGCATCCACGGTGTTTTCTCTGCCTTGCAGGGCGGCCAGTTGCCTAGCTATGTCATTGTTGCCTGGCCCTGGGTTGGAAATTCGGTCGCCCGAAGCGATCCTCCTAGGGTCGTCAATAAGAACTTGGTTGATCGCCATACGCTGGATCATCCCTTTGTAATTGTTCGTGTGGTTCACCCCAGTTGGCAGGCCATAACCGTAAGTGTCTTCGTTGCCTGTGCCCGTAGCTACAAAGAAATCCCGTGCTGTTGGTGGTGCGCCGTCCACACCCATGCCATCCCTATGAATTCCGTTTACTTGATGGACTACGCTCGCGGCCAATTGATCCATACGCATCAGATACTCTGGGAGAATATTGTCCCTCAGATCAATCAGGCCACCCAACGTGCCGCTTCTGATGGCCGATGTGACGTCCACCTTTTCATTTTTGCTGGGGTCATGCACGTAGTTGCCAGAGCCAGGGGGCTGCTCGAGCGTAGGCTTGCCTATGCCCAGTTCCACCTTGAAATGGCCGTCGGGGCCACCAGGGTCGGTCACGATCAGCGGGATGGCACTGCCGCCGCTTACGAGCGGCATGCCGTTTTCGGCAGTGATGGTCAGCCTTTCCTGCGTATCCTCATAGACCTGTATCCCGATGAGTTCGGCCAGCCTGTTGACCAGCGCGGCCCTTTGATCCCTAGAGTTGTTGTCACTGCCCTTTGGGACTTCGCAAGCAATCTGCTGGTTCAGTTTGGCTATTTGATTGGCCAAGGTGTTTATTTCGGTGGCCATGCTGGCTATGCTTCTGTTGATCTCGGTGCGCTTGTCTTCTAATACTTGGTATCTGGACTTGAGGCCCGTGACGAGGGTCTGGGCGCGGGTCACTACGTTCATCCTTACGGCGTCGTTTTCTGGCCTAGCTGCAAGCTCATCAAAACTTTCGAAAAACTTTTGCAGTTCCGACCGCATCCCGAATTCGTCTTCGTCAATAAAAACGGACGAGACGTTTTCAAGCGCCTCGTAGCGAGTCTTGGTGCCAAACTGCCTAGTGATGGTCAGTGTGAGCTGCATGTCCAGAAACCTGTCCCTTATGGCCTGCACCGAGCGCGTGTTGACGCCAAGGCCAAATTGCAGTTTGTCTATCTTTACGGCATAGTTGGTCTCTAGGTTCACCCTCTGCCTGGCGTAGCCTGGCGTGTTGATGTTGGTAATATTTTGCCCAGTTACGCTGATGCCGTTCTGAGCTGCCTGTAGGCCGCTTAGGCCTATGCCCATTCCTGCATTTAGCATGTACATAAGGTGCCTCCTAAGCCGATGCTTCTATCCTGGATGTCAAACATGACGGAAGCTCGGAGTCGCCTTTCATCTTGTACGGCGAGTCCGCGCCAAGGACCATCAGCGTTGCCCTGATAGGTGATCCAAGCTGGAGGATGATGTCTTTGAGCCTAGCGATTTTTGTCCTGATAGATTTTGCTTGCTCAAGGTCTTTAGGCCAGTCAACAATTTCCGACCAGCGCACGGACGCAATGAGCGGCGTTGGGTCTTCCGCTTTGAGCAATGTGCGGTCTAATTCATCTAATAGCGCGGGCAATGAGTGCAACATGTAGGGTCCTCCTGCCCTTCAAGGGCAAGGCCCATGCCAAGTTAGCAGAACTCAGCTACGCAAGAAAATCCACACTGCCATCGGCAAGAATTGCCCCCTGCTCGGGTTCGTCGCCCTCATCGCCCTCGTCCTGCTTGCCTTCGGACTGCTGCCGCTTCCTCTCTTGGCGCTCTTCGGCGCGGAGGGAGGTGGACTGGTCTATCCGACGCACTGCCTCGTTGTCTTCGGCCATGCGGTCGGAGATGACCTTTCTGAACGTGTCCTCGCGCTGCATCTGCGACGCAATTTCATTGGCCGCCCTCACCGCCTCAAGGTTGGCAGTCTGAAAAACCATCCTTTGCCCAAGGGGCGTGACCATTTATACCCCCCCCAATGTTAGCCAAGGCCTGGTTGCAGGTGTTCTTTCAAAAGCATGTCAACAACCCTGTCTGGGTCGGGGCGGTGGGAATTGAAATTGAATTGGCTAGAGCGGACGCTGGGGATTTTTTTAATTTCTTCTCGCGCCTCTGCGGCTATTTTTTCATGCGCTGCTGCAACTTTGGCTGCGGGCGAAACCGAGAGTTCATCGGTCGCCTGCGCCCCGCCTGCGGCGTTTACGCGATGTGTGGATGGCGCTGCGTCCCCCTTGGAACGCACGGCCCCTACCCCGCCTGTCCTACCGCTGTTGATACGCATGCAGCACCTCTACAAAAAGCGTATCGGTACGGCCATGCAAAAAGTTGAGTGTTATTTTTGAGCCGCCGGGGGTCTGGGGGGTAGCGAGGGGCAGCCCCGCGACAACTCACATTGTGGCACACCAGATGCGGGGTTGCCCTGAGCGGACCCCCAGTTTAGCATTAGGGCGAATTCCATGACCCGGTGCAAAACGAAGCAAACCAGTGGGCACCCGCCCCGAACACGAAATATAGGGTCGGATTCAAGGCATTAGCGGGTAAAGCTGGGTTCCATGACTCGACACTGAGTGCAGGGACTACACCTGAATCACCGTTTTCAGTGCCTCGATTGCGGCCTTGACTGGTGTGTAAGATTGCCAATTTTTGTGAAATCGTTGCCTTTCCAAAAAATCCATTAAGACTGTGTAAAAATCATATTTGGTTAAGCCATCAGTAAAAGGATTGACGATCTCGCCAGATAAGGACGATCTGTCTATAATTGGTAGAGGTTGTTCAAATCCTTTTTCAGCAAGATATCCATTAAGAGCTATCATCTCAATAATGGAAGCATTTTTTAGGTTTACATTTTTTATTTCCACTTCAACTTCCAATGGGCTTCCATCAACATCTGTCCCTTTTACAATCATAATGGGATTATCGTCTGTTGAATTTTTAGACCAAAAAACACTGCCGCTAACCCACTGATTGCCTACTCGCACGCAGCAAGCGTGAACCGGCCCAATTTCACCATCTGCCTTGTGAATCTTATGATTAGAATCACCCACCGAAATGCCCAACCAGCCATTGTCATCAGGCTGTTTGATGTTAGACGAAGACAGGGAGGCTTCAATTTCGTTTGCAGATGTCTCAACTTGGGCCAGCAGTTCTTTGAAAGCAAGACCGCCTGAAGCAAAATTTGCTTGTTTTGATGAAGGCGAGGAAAGAGCCGATGATTTTTGCATGGCGCACTGCCATTCGGTGCTTTTTGCAAAACCGTGCAACAGTTTGGCATCAATCATCAAAAACTCTCCAATTGGTTAAATTGCCCTGATTTGTGGTGCATGATTCATAGTGCAAAGGTTCTACGGCGCCGCCTCGCGGATGGCGTCGGCCTTCATCTGGGTATTCTTCCAAGATTCTTCTAGCCTTGCGGCCAGCCCCCAGGTCTGCCCGCTCTCGATGGCGTTCTTGATCACTGCCTGATCCAGCAAGTAGTCGTATGTGCTTCGCTCGTTCTGGTTGTCGCCAAAGAGTCCCGATGGCTCGACGGTTTTTCTGAGCGCTTGGAATACCTGCGCCATAAGCATGCCTTCAAACTCTGCCGCAGTTTTTTTCAGTTTCTCTGGGTCCGCCTTGGGGGGGTGTGGCACGTTCACCAGCGAGGTGGGGTCTATTTGTTGTTTGATGGCTGGCAAAAAGTCGTTCATCATATCACCTTTAGTTCGGCGGAGATGGCCCCCGCGTCTTTGATCGCCTGCAAAATAGCGATGAGGTCTGTTGGAGTTATGTTCATGGCGTTCAATGATTCTGCCAGTTGCCCAACGGTCACGCCCTGCTCCACGCTCAGGTTCTTGTGTGTGGGTTCGGCGGCCGCGTTTCTGCCGGCACCGGCCCTGGCTTGGCCTCTGCCAGCGGGCGCAGGGGCGGGCTCAACTGGCGCCGGGGGTGGAGCAGGCACCACAGGGGAGCTGGACACTTGGATAGTCATGTTGCCGTGGACGATGCTCACCGCATTGACCCTGATGTCTGCGCCCATTATCACGGTGCCTGTTTTTTCATTCACCACTATGCGCGCCTTTGGCTGCAATTTTACCGAAAGGTTTTCCAGCCTGGCGACCAAGCCCACCGTGTTGCCTGTGAATCTCTTGGGGACTAACACGTCTATCGTGCGCGGGTCTATGGCCTTTGCGACTAGCTCGCCCAACTCTTCATTGATTGCGTCCGTCACCAAGACTGCCGTTGTAAAATCGTCTTCTAGCAGTGAATAGCGCAGTTTTTCAAGGTTTGAAAAATCCGACTGAACTTCCCTTTCGATTGTGGCTCCGCCTTGAATCCTGCCCTCGGTGGGGATCTTTTTGACTATGCTGGTCCCCTGCCGGCCTGGGACGGATGCTGCGCTTACGGCGACCTGCCCTTGGGCGGAAGCCATTCGCTGGTTGTTGTTGGCCACCAGCGGGGTCATTATGAGGGTGCCGCCGTCGATGTTTTTTGCGTCCCCAGTGCTGCTGACCTTGACGTCTATCTTTTGCCCTGCGCGCGCAAATGCGGGCATTTCCGCAGTAACCAGAACCATGGCCACGTTTTTGACCTTAACTTGTGATGGGTCAACGTTTATGCCTTGGCTTGAAAAATAGTTTGTGAGGGCCTGCACGGTGAACTTGGTCTGGTCTTTGTCGCCCGTCCCGTTCAAGCCGACGACGATGCCGACGCCCGTCAACTGGTTGCTGCGGACTCCCTGTAGGCTGGCCAAGTGCTTGAGGGGTGTTTCCACCTTCCTGTCGTCAGGGGGCGCGGCCAAGCAGAAGCCCGCCAGATGCAGTGCAACAAAAAATGTCGATAAATGTCTAAGTTTATACATTCCACACCTCAGAACGGCCAAACGTAGTTGAGCAGGCGGCTTATGAAGCCAGGCTTCAGTTGCTCGTCAACGATGCCAGCGCCTCCGTAGCCTATGTGCAGGTCTGAAACGTAGCTGGATTGGATGGTGTTGTCCTTGGAAAGCATCCTTGGGTCTATCAGCCCGGCCACGTAAAGCCTTTGGGTTTCGTTGTTGAGGGTGATTTGTCTAGACCCTTCAAATACCAAGTTGCCATTGTTCAACACCTTTACAACGCGGGCAGTGACAGTGGTTCTGAATGTGGCGCTCCTGCCGGTGGTTCCCGTGCCTTTGAAGTCGCTGCTGCTAGACGTGTTCTGGATGCGCGACATCAGCACGGGGGCAGTCATGGCGTTGTTCCCGGCCTTGCTGGTGGTCGTGTTCGCTTGGGTTATGGCGTTTGTGCTTTCAGATATTTGGATGGTCACCAGGTCGTTCAGGTGAGCCGCGCGCGGGTCGGCAAAAAGCGACCTGCCCTCCCAAAGGCTGCCTTCTGAAGTTGGGCCTGTCGGCACCGCTTCCGGTATCCACGGAAGCTCTGACTTCAAAAGATTTGGATTTTGCTTGGGCGGCAGCGTACACGCTGTCCCAAGTGTGAGCAATAGGCCGATAGGCAATATTTTCCGCATAATGGTTCTCCCGAAGGAATATGTGCAGACACTGTGCCAATTTATGCCAGCGCGATGAGAACCCTGTCGTGTTTTGCCATATCTTGTTTTATTTCAACATTTTTCCAGCCCATGTCGAGGGCCAGCGATTTCATTTCGGCCCCCTGCCCCGACCCGATTTCTATGACCGCCCCTTTGGCCCCGCGTTCAAGGCACTGTTTCAGCAGCCTAGCCGCGATGTCTATTCCGGCGCCTGGCGAGAAAAGGGCCGATTTTGGCTCAAAAGTGAGTTCGCGCTGCAAGGATGGCGCATCGGCAAAGTCAACGTAAGGGGGATTGGAGACGACTAAATCTATTGGCCCGTCCAACGGCTCCAGCAAGTCGCCGCAGACGAACTCGACTTGGGCACCTAGTTCGATGGCGTTGTGTTTAGCCACTTTGATGGCCTCCACGCTGATGTCTGTTGCAGTCACTTGCATGTTTGTCTCTTGTGCAAGGGAAATGCCCAAAATGCCAGACCCCGTGCCTACGTCAACCACACTATTGGAACCCAATTGTTTGGCTAGATGCAGCGCGGATTCAAGCACAATCTCAGTTTCGGGCCTGGGAATCAAGGTGGCGGGCGTGACGCGGAAACGCCTGCCCCTCCAAACAACCCAGCCTAAAATGTAGGCCATCGGCTCGCCACTCCGCCGCCTGTCCAGCCATTCGCCCAATTGGGCTTCAATGCTTTCTGTTATTGGTTTTTCGCCATGCGCGTGCAGCCTTGCCTTATCCCAGCCAAGCCCATCTTCGAACCAGCGCCAAGATTCGGCCGTTGCCTCTAATTCTGGCAAAAAGCGGGAAAGATGCTTGGCCAGTTCCCTTCTGGCGGAATAATAGCTTTGCACAAGGCCCATTCGCTACGAAATCGCCCAGACGTGAAAAATTAACGCCTTCCGCCCAGCAGCCTCAAGATAGACAAAAAGATGTTGTAAAGGCTGACAAATAGCGACAGCGCGAAACCGGCTGGGTCGCTGTAGTCCTCTGTTCTCAGCATGTTGCTGGTGTCGTACAGGATTTTGGCCGAACACGCAATTACTGCAACTGCCGCAAAGGCCAAGCTCAATAGCTCCAAGTGGAAAATGGCCGCTATCAGGCCGCCGAAGAAAAAGATGCCAACGCCCACCAAGATGAAGTTTCGGAGAAAGCTAAAGTCTTTTTTGGAGATGAATGCGATGGCCGAAAGCAAGAGGAAATCCCCTGCCGTCATGCCGGCTGCGGCCAGCACCGTCCCAACGCCTATGGTCGAAATGTAAACCAGGCTTATCAGGCCAAGGAAATAGCCCGAGATCAGAGTAAAAATGGCGAATGCCAGTATATTGATTGGCTTTTTGCGGCTCACCGATTGGGCGAAGATGATGGCGCCCATCTGCGCTATGAAAAGCGCCCACATGAACCACTGGCCCGAACCTATGATAGGGGCCATCACGGGCAGCGTCGCAAGTAACACGAATGCGCCCACCGCCGCCACCCCAAAGCCTCCCACCAGCCACAGATAGACCGAGCGCAGAAATGCCAGCCTTTGGCTCTTGGCGCTCAGTTGCTGCTGTTGCTGAAACGTTATGTCGTTTTGAGAAAAATAGCTCATTTGGCTCATTCCTTTGAATGGGGTTTCTCCCCCAAAAATTTTACCATGCGACATGCTTGGACATCAAAGCATCGAGGCTTTTATCTCTCTGATTGCATCAATTGGGTTTGCGGCCTTGAACACGGCGTTGCCGGCCACAAGGCAATCGGCCCCCGCTTCAGTGAGCTGCTTTGCGATTTGCGCCGTCACGCCGCCATCAACTTGTATGAAAAAAGACGCGCCAGCCTCGTGCCGCAATTTGACAAGGCGTTCCACCTTGTGCAATGCGCCCATGATAAATGACTGCCCGCCAAAGCCTGGGTTCACGCTCATCAATAGCACAAAATCCACGTCGCCAAGAATATCGGTGAGAACCTCAACCGGAGTCGAGGGATTTAGGGCCACGCCCGCTTTTGCCCCCGCGCCCTTGATGGCAGCTATGGTGCGATGGAGATGCGGGTCGGCCTCTTGGTGAACCGAAACCCAGTCGGCCCCGGCCTTTACAAAGTCAACCGCGTATTTTAGAGGCTCGACTATCATCAAGTGGCAGTCCAACGCCAGCCGCGTCCCCTTTCTCAGCGATTCCACGATGGGCAGCCCAATGGTGATATTGGGTACAAAACGCCCATCCATCACATCTACATGCACTGCATCCGCTCCAGCAGATTCCAACATGGCTATCTCATCGGCCAGCTTCATGAAGTTGGCCGAGAGGATGGACGGGGCTATCATGGGATCAACGCGCATGCGTCTATTATATGACAAGCCGCTTGCAAAACCAAAGTTTGCAAGCGGCTCAATAGGTTTTGCGATCAGATCACAGTTTGATCTGTTTGAGTTCCCCGCCCGCAAGCCGGCTCTCTTCTGCTAGGAAGCCCGCGAGGTGGCTCTCCATTGATACGCTCAGGTTGGTGGCCAAAAGGTTTGGATCGCGCTTTGCCACTGCGGCGGTGAAGTCCCTCACCATGCGGATGTCGCCTCCGCCGTGACCAGAGAGGTCGGAGCTGGCATTGGCGACGTCCCACTCCCGACTTTGCCTCGAGGCAAAGTCGGCTATCCGCAATATCCTTTCATCCCCCACTATGTCGCCCTTGGTGCCCATGACCCTAGTCTTTCGGCCCTCATACGATGTCATGGCCTCCATTGAGAAAGTGGCCGTCACGTCGTCTTTGAATCCAAGGTTCATGGTCACGTGGTCAGGCTGATCATTGTCGTTTCGGTACACGCACTTGCCGTAGGGCCCTTTGCGGAGTGCTTCAAGAATCCCCTTCTCTGATCTGTCTGGCGTGATAATGGCGCCAGTCCCCCATTTTTTCTTGTTTACATAAACATCGGGGGCGAAATAGGGGCATGTTTTTTCTGCAGGGCAGCCGTCCATGCAGTATTGTGGCGCCCCCTTTGGCGCCTGGTCTTGGCGGAACACGGTCCTTGCGCCAAGGCAGCTTACCTTGGTGTAGGGCTTGTCAACATACCAGCGCAGCAAGTCGAGGTCGTGGCAGCTCTTTGCCAAGATGATCGGCAGCGCTGTTTTTGTGTTGCGCCATATCCCCCTGACATAGCTATGGGACATGTGGATGTGCGAGATTGGCTCCATGTGCTGGATGCTCACCACGTCTCCAATCGCGCCATCCTGAATAATTTTCTTTATCTCAACAAAATAAGGGGCGTAGCGCAGGACATGGCAGACGCAGACCATCGCCTTCTTGCGCGTGGCCAGTTCAAGGATGTCTTTGCACTCTTTCCAACTCATCGCTATCGGTTTTTCCAACAGCAAGTCGTATCCGGCTTCCAGCGCGGCCATAGCCGGGCCGTAGTGCAGGTCGTCCGGCGTGCTGATGATGCAAGCATCGGCAAACTTTGGCTTTTGAAAGACGTGTTCCCAAGTCACGAAAGTTTGGGCGGAGGGTATTTCGTACGCGCTCACAGCGGCTTCGCGCCTGTAGTCTATCGGCTCCGCGACACCGACTATTTTCCATACGTCCGGTAGCTGCTTGGAATACCTTGAATATAGTCCACCCCTTGAGCCATGCCCTATGACTACCGCCGACACCGGCCCCCTTGCCTGGCCGCCCGCCCGCATGAATGGCGCGGAATGTAACTGCGACGCGCCTGACGCTGCAAGTGCCAGCCCGCCCATGGCAGTCAAAAATTCTCGTCTGGTAGGTTCAAAAGCCATAACGCCTCCTAATGTGATGCTCAATTATAAAATGTTTGCGACAAAAATGGGGGTTATACTTGATATGGAGATGTGTTTGGACTTTCATGCACGATTGTTTTGAAATGGTTGACGTTAATTGTCGCTGGCGGGCGGGATGAAGCCGCCGGCGTGGAAGATGCGGCGCGAGCTTTTGGGCGGCGTCAGGCCGTGGGGCCACCTCCAGTCCGCTTGGGGCTTGGACGAAGGGGCCGCGCGCTTGGCGTGGATGAGGGGGACTGACGACCCACAAGACTTGGCTTGGCGCCTGCAGCCCAATTGGGAGTCCACATACGAGCCATACGGTATGGATGGCATGGGCAAGGCGGTCGCCCGCATCAACGAGGCGATAGCCAAAAAAGAAAAGATAACGATCTATGGCGACTACGACGTAGATGGCGTGACCGCCACGGCGCTGTTGATTCGCGTCTTGGAGCGCATGGGGGCCGACGTGGCGTATTTTATTCCCAACCGCTTCAACGACGGCTACGGCCTGCATTTGGAATGCATCCGCGAGCTGGCCCAGACGCGAAAGCCAAAACTGCTCATCAGCGTTGACTGCGGCGTAAGGTCGGCAAAAGAGGTGGCCGCAAGCGCCGAGATGGGCATGGAATGGATAATTACAGACCATCATTCCCCAGGCGAGGAACTCCCTAGCGCCGCTGCAACGATACATCCGCATTTTGGTTCCCAGCCGAACAGGCACTTGGCCGGGGTGGGCGTGGCATTCAAGCTGGCCCAGGCCCTGCTGGACGCGGTGCCTTTCCCAAAGGGCGGCGACACGGCATTTCTGGAAGGGCTGCTGAAATTAGTGGCTATCGGGACGATAGCGGACATGGTCCCGCTGATCAATGAAAACGCGCTGTTGGTAAAAAAGGGAATGGCGGCGCTAAACGGCCCTAACGCCCCAGGTTTGTCCGTGCTGCTGAAAGCGGCCAATTGCGAGGGACACGTCAATTCTTCGGCCATCGCCTTTGGCGTGGCTCCAAGGCTTAACGCGGTTGGCCGCATGGGGGGGGCGGAAGACGCCGTCAAGCTGCTGTTGTCGCGGGATGCCAAAGAAGCCCAGACGATAATGACCCGCATCGAGATTCTCAACACCGATAGGCGCTCGTGTCAAAGGGAGCTGGCCAAGTCGCTGCCATCAGTGGAAGACGTGACGGACGCATTTGACCTGGTGGTCGAACCGTCTGCCCACAAGGGCGTGATAGGCATCGTGGCGGGACAAAGGATGCGCGACTGTGGCCGCCCGGCCGGCGTTTGCACGGTCGTGGACGGAGTGGCCCATTGCAGCCTGCGAGCGCCAGAACCATTTGATTTGACGGAGATGCTCGTTCTTGCCGGTCCATTCCTTAAATCGGGCGGCGGCCACCGCGCTGCAGCTGGCATCACATTTGACTTGAAGCATCTCGCCTTCGTAAAGGGGATATTGTCAAAGGCCGCAAAAGCCCAATATTCAAAGGGAGGTGCGCCGATCTACGACGTGGACGGCGAAGGCGTGGACTGGGTCCCCGATGTCAAAAGCCTCAGCCAACTGGAACCTTTCGGCAGAGGCTGGCCAGACGCATCTGCAATCGTCGTTGGCCAACTGGAAGGCGCGCCAGAGTTCTTCGGCGAGCTGCATTGGAAGCTGAGGCTGAGGGGAATGCCGCAGCCAATCAAATGGTTTTTCGCAAAAGAAAAATATCCGCAAGGCCCCCCAAAAACTGGGGAGACGCTTTGCTTGGCGCTTTCCCCACAAGACCACCCCCGCTTGGGGAGGTCGTGGAAGGTTGACTCTCTCTTGGATTCAGGCGACACCCGATGATTTCCGTCTGGAACACCCGCAACCCGATGCACCAATGGGCAGGTTGGCTGCTGTTGAGCGGCTGCATCGTTTTTACCGTGGCGGTCGCAGAGCGCCCCACGGAAATTCCAGAGGCCCATTTTCCCAAGAGCATGTTTCAGGGCACCCGAGGATTGAAGGGACAATGGACCGAAATGCTGCCCAGGGGCGAATACACAATCTTTTGCGAATCGTCCGAGGGCGACGGCAAAATGATCAAGCTGTTTGGGGTGAAGGCAAAATATACTGAAGCCCCGCTTGACTCCGAGCCCGCCGAAACACGACGCACCCTAGTCTGGCACATCACGGCACCCTCGGCGTCCCATGATCCGAGCGGCGAGATTGACACGATAGACGGCCCATTGCTAATCCAAGTCATGGACACCAAAGGAGCTCTTCTTGGTTCGGGGAGATCCGAAAACAGCGGGCCTTCTCTGAGAAGAGAGAAGGACGTATGGATGGGCCTCGCGCCCTTGCACTGGACCCATTTGGACGTATTGGGCAAGGGGGAATACTATTTGCCAACGGGCTGGCGCAAAGAAAAGGACGACAGATTAGTGGCGTCGAATGGACCCGTCGTGTGGAATTCGCTCGAGGATGACTTCGTGCGCAGCATCAAAGCTGGCAGCTTGGACGCAAAAAACGTGGATGAGGCAACGCTGGCCGACGTAGAAGCCACATTGATGGGCGACGATGCCATGGGAGGCGGCAAAATACTGGCGGAGCAGATGGAAGTCGCAGGGGAGTCGCTTAGATTTTTGGCAGCCCTGACATTTGAACACAACCATGGTTGGCACGGCTCGGCTTCAGGAGGCACCGCCACCCGAACCTTGGCCGATGCTTCGGCCGGGGTGGTGGAACTATCCGATTTTGAGGCCACGGGCGTGTTGGTGGCAAAATCAGCCGCGGGGAACGTTTCTTCGGCAAACGTCCACAAAGCAAAGGCGGACAGGGCGACATGGAACGTAGCCGGGCTGCGGATGGAGGGAAGCACGAAATGGGACATGGACGTTTTAGGCAAAAAAGGCGATTCGACAAATTATGTATTGACCGCGCCAAAGACGATATACAAGAGAGGGCCAGGTGAAGGTTTGCCGGAAGTCATGTCGCCAAATTCCATCCGCGCAGAGGGGGGTGCCGTTTTGGCTTGGAACGGCAACACGATTCTATCGCCCGCGATGTCATACAACGTTTCCAACCAAACTTGGCGCTTGGAGGGGGCGGTTTCAGGCACAGCCCCGTGGGGCAGCTTTTCTGCTGGCAAGGCGTCGGGGGCGGTTTCGAATTGGGAATGCAGCGGGACAATCAGGGCAGATCATCATTACTGGGGAACATTTCAGGGGGATTCGCTGACTTGGGATGGAGCCGATGAGCCGACCTACATATTCCTTGGGAAACCAGTCGTGCTATTTGGCCTTGGGCGCAGGCTGACAGGCGAAAAAATTGTCCAAAAAGGCAACAGTTTGCTGTTTCCATCGGGGATGCAAGGAAACATCGCTTTTCAAGGGGAGGCGTTCACACTGAGGGCTGACAGGGTGGAAATAATTGGACCCCCAAATGCCGCGCCAAGAGTGACCAAATCTGCGGACTTCCGACTGTCGGAAATCAAGCTTTTTGGAAGAGTGGAATGTTCGGGCCAAGGGTACCGATTTTCTTCCAGAGAAGCATTGATCACATTTGACGGGAATAGGCCAGCCAAGGTTGTTGCCAAAGGCGATGCCACGCTTCAGGGCAACGCAGGCAGTGGGTCGGGGGACACCATGGAACTCATTTTCCAGCGGGGCGAAACCATGCCGCGCGTCCAGTGGGCCGGCAACGTCAGGGGGAATCACGAGGTGCCCATTGGCCGATGATCGCGGAATGACATTAGGGAAGCGGGCCAGCAATGGCACTGATGGCCATGTCCTGTCGGCCCACGGGATCCACAAAAGGTATGGGGACAGGGCCGTGGTTAGGGACGTTTCGCTAGAGGTGAGCCCTGGAGAAGTGGTCGGCCTCTTGGGGCCAAATGGCGCGGGAAAGACCACCACGTTTTACATGGTCGTCGGCGTGGAAGCGCCGGACAAAGGCCAAATCTTGTGGAAAGGCGAGGACATTACAAGAACCCCCATGCACCGCAGGGCAAGATTGGGAATAGGTTACCTGCCCCAAGAGTCAAGCGTATTCAGGGGCCTGACCGTCTGGGAAAACCTGATGGCGCTCGCCGAACTGCAGCCCATTCCAAGAAATGGGCAAATTGAAAGATGTGAAAGTTTGTTGAGGGAATTTCACCTTCAGAACGTAAGAAACACTTTGGGCATGAGCCTGAGCGGAGGCGAGCGCAGAAGGTGCGAAATTGCCCGCGCCCTTGTTGCGTCCCCAAGCATAATGCTGCTCGATGAACCCTTTGCGGGTGTTGACCCAAAATCGGTTATAGAAATACAATCTTTGATAGCCGAACTAAACGCCAGGGGGATAGGGGTGCTGATTACCGACCACAACGTCCGCGAGACACTGCAAATCGCTCACCGGGCGTACATTTTGTCCGATGGAACGATCCTGAAACACGGTAGCCCCACCGAGATAGCAGAAGATCCAGACATCAGGCGCATTTACCTAGGGGAAAGATTCAGGTTGGACTAATGGCTAATCTAGGTCACAACATTTCGCAAACACCGAACCTAAGGCTGGGAACAACGCTGGCCCTAACCCCAGCCATGCAGCTAAAGCTGAAACTTTGGCAAATGAACATCCAAGAGCTTTCCCAGGCCATTGAAGAGGAGCTAGAGAAAAATCCCCTGTTGGAAGTGCCGGACGATTTGTCGGAAGTCCCTACGGCTGGAGACCTAGAGGAAGGAAGGGAATCCGAGGTGCTGGACGAGGCCCCCATCGCTGAAGGGGTCGAAGTGCCCGAAGGCACAGAATCTGTTGACTTAGGCCCCCTCATCGAATCGGCCCAAGAAATGAACCCGGACGACATCGAAAAATTCACCAGCGAGGGCGTCGCCCAAGTGCAAGAGACAGAAATGGGCGCCGAAAACGCTTGGGATCTAGACCTTCCCCGCACCAGCAGCCTGCCGGACGAAGACAAGACCAGTTGGGAAGACCGCATCACCAGCTCCGTGACGCTGCACGAGCATCTTCTTTCCCAGCTTTACGAGGCCATTTCCGAAGACGACCCCAGGGGGCCTCACTTGGAGGCCCTGATTGATCACATTGACCCAAAGGGCTTTTTCCGCCTCGATCCTGACAGCAACGTTGAAACCAACAGAGAACAACTGGCGGCGGAGTTGGGCATCGAAACCGCCCTTATCCCAGAGCTGATTGACATATTGCAGGAATTTGACCCATCGGGCGTTGCCTGCTTCAATATCCAAGAAAGCCTGCTGGTTCAGCTAAGGCACGCCGGGGCCGAACCCGACGACCTTGCCGTGCGCATCATCAAAGACCACACAGAGCTATTGGGTCAGAGGGACAGCGTGAAGCTGAGAAAGGCCCTAGACTGCACCGAAGAAGACCTCGCCGAAGCAATGAACCGCCTCAAGCACCTGAACCCTTCGCCTGGCCGCGCCTTTGACCCCGAAAGCGAGAGGGTCATCAAGCCGGACGTGGTCGTGCTGAAGGGCGAAGACGGGACTTGGCGGGCTTACCTGAACGATGAGGGCATACCGCCATTGAGGGTTCACCAACACTACCAGAGTTTTCTCAGCGGGAGCAAAGACAAGACCGAAAAGGACTACATGAGGGAAAAATACAGGTCGGCCCGCGATTTCATCAGAGGGGTGGAAGACAGGAACAGAACCGTGCTCAAGGTTGCTTCCAGCATCGCCTCGATGCAGCAGGGTTTTTTGGAGTACGGCATCCAAAAGTTGCGCCCCATGGTGCTAAGGGACGTGGCAGAGGCAACTGGTTTCCACGAGTCAACTATATCTCGCGTTGTCAAAGCCAAGACCATCCACACGCCCCAGGGCCTATTCGACCTAAATTTCTTTTTTAGCTCGAGCCTTGGAAGCTCCGGCGGCGACGATGTATCGGCTACAGTGGTCAAGCATCGCATAAAAACGATAATTCAGGCAGAAGACACTGCCAAGCCGCTGTCCGATGAGGCCATCGCCAAGGTCATCGAAAGGGACGGCATCAAGGTCGCCAGGCGCACCGTCAACAAGTATCGGGAGGAAATGAAGATACCATCGGCCTCCCAGCGCAGGCGGCGATGAAAATGGCTGATGGCCAGAAGACCCAACTCTGGCGGGACAAGCCCGCAATGCTTGGCGCAAGAAGCTCCGAGGAAAGCATTTGGCATTTATGTGTTGTTTTTTGTTGTTTTTGGGCCGTGTGGCCCCATTTTTGGAGTGAGCAATGCAGATACACTTTACTGGCAGGCACGTTGAGATAACGGACAGCCTTAAAAAATACGCCGAGGAGAGGCTTGGCAAAATGTCCACGTACATTGACGACATCATTGACATTCACACAACCCTGAGCATCGAAAAGCACCGCCACCAAGCGGACATCCTGCTCAAATCCAAATCGGGCGCGTTCATGGCCAGCGCCGAGACCGATGACATGTATCAAAGCCTTGCCCAAGCGATAGACAAACTGGAGACACAGGCGCACAAAAAGCAGGGGAGGCGCCAGGCCAGCAGGACTAGAGACCTAGACGCCTCCGAAGAGGAATAACCTGCACTAAGCCAGTTGATTGCAAATAGGGGCTTGCCCCGCCGCATGGGCCTGTTCCATGGCTGCAACTACATCGGCAGTGCGGTGGTAGAGGAAAGAGAGGGGCGGGCATCCGGCAAGGCCACGGCACAACCGCCTATGAAATTGCGAGGCTTATCTCCTTTGCGGGCTTCGAGCCTTGGTAGAAGAATATTAGATGATTATCTAGATAGGAGCCATACATGCTGAGACCAGAACAGTTAGAAGACCAGATACAGTTTCTGCTTGCCAACTTAGTCCAGAGAAGCCTAAAAGACCCCGACTTGGGCTTTGTCACACTCACGGCTGTGAGGCTTACGGGAGATCGTAGCTTGGCAAAAGTCTATTTCACAGTCCTTGGGGAGGCGGGCCAAGCAGAGCGCACGCAAAAAGCATTAACACGCGCAGCAGGCTTTCTGCGCTCCCACCTAGCCAAGCGCCTGTCCCTGCGCCGCACACCAGAGTTGCGCTTCTACCTGGATGGCTCGGTTGACGACGGGAACAGGATGGAAGAGCTATTCTCGAAAATCAGGGAAGAAGAAGCTGCTCGCGGGCCAGTGGAAGAATATCCATCGGAAGAGGGATAGGCCCAAGCGCGGTGAACGAGGGAATTATTGGGATCAGCACCGAAGGATCGCAACTGGAGACCACGAAAATAAACCTTATGCTTTCGCGTGGCTCCATGATATAATTGCAGGTTGTGTTTCGGGGCGCTTGGGCGCGTTCCGGCTAAATAGTAGCGCACGAGGGCGCCAATGACTGATTCGGAAAAGAAAAAATACTCGGTTTTCCTGCCAAAGACAGGCTTCCCGATGAAGGCCGACCTGCCGCAGCGCGAGCCAAAGCGCTTGGATAAATGGAGGGCGGAAGGCATTTACCAAAAGATAGAGGCAACGAGAAGGGCAGACAACGAAAAGGGCTTGGGCAGGGGCAGGAGGGTACTCCACGATGGCCCCCCGTATGCCAATGGAGCCATCCACATGGGCCACTCGATGAACAAGATACTAAAGGACATAGTGGTTAAAAGCCTATGGCTGGATGGGTATGAATCTCCATACGTCCCAGGCTGGGACTGCCACGGCCTGCCGATTGAGCACGCGGTCGAAAAGGAATTGGGGCCAAAGAGGCGGGAAATCAGCAGGGCGGACTTTTTGGCCAAATGCAGGGCCTACGCCCAAAAATGGGTGGACGTGCAGAGCGCGGGCTTCCAACGCTTGGGCGTATTGGGCGCTTGGCAGGAGCCATACATAACAATGGCCCCCGCCTATGAAGCAGAGGTGGTCAGGCTGCTTGGAAAATTGTTTCAGAGGGGCATCGTCAGGCGCAAGCTGAAGGTGGTCCATTGGAGCTACGGCGCCCGCACTGCGCTGGCGGAGGCCGAAGTCGAATATGCCGACAAGACCAGCTTCGCAATCACGGTCGCCTTTCCCGTGTCAAAAGAAGAAGCGACCAAGTTTGATCTCCCTGCCCCGCTGTACCTGCCCATCTGGACAACGACGCCTTGGACTTTGCCCAGCAACTTGGCCATCGCCATGCATCCACGCATGGAATACGCCGTCCTAGAGGGAAATGGCCGCCATTATGTTGTGGCAACGTCCCTGGTGGAAGATTTTCAAGCCAAGGTGGGGCACGCGCTGCGGACGCTAGAAGTCCGCAAGGGGGAAACATTCAACGGCCTAAAGGCTAGGCACGCTTGGATAGACAGGGACAGCTTAGTGCTTCTGGCTGACTATGTGACCCAAGACACCGGCACTGGTTTGGTGCATACAGCCCCAGACCATGGCGTGGACGACTTCAACTCGGCGAACCACTTGGGCCTATTGCAGCTAGTCGGCGCGGACGGGCGCTTTGGCACCGCAACGAACGACCCCGAGCTGGAAGGCATGAACATATTTGACTCGAATCCACTGATAGTAGAGAGACTTAGAAAAAATGGCTCCCTGTTGCACGAAGAGAAGTTGCAGCACAGCTACCCCCACTGCTGGCGGACAAAGACCCCCATTTTTTTCCGCGCAACGGAACAGTGGTTCATAACAATGGACGACCAATTGCAAGACGGCAAGAGCCTAAGGGAGATGGGAATCGAAGGCGTGGAGGGCACCGACTGGGTTCCCGCCATCGGCAAAAACCGCATCCACCCGATGATAGCCAACCGCCCAGACTGGTGCATCTCTAGGCAGAGGGCATGGGGCACGCCCATAACCGTGCTCAGGTGCGGCGAGTGCGGCGAGCCGCTGATTCACGCTTCCATTTTCGACAAGGCCGCAAAGGCGATAGAAGCGGGCGGCATCGAAGCGTGGAGCGGTATCGAAGTCGAAGAGCTGCTGCCGCCAAAATCCCTCTGCGCCAAGTGCGGATCTCGCGTATTCCAAAAAGAGACGGACATCTTGGACGTATGGATAGATTCCGGCGTATCTGCCACCATCGTCGCCGAGACCCACCCAGAGGTGCGCCCCAGCGACTATGGCAAGTTCATTTACCTAGAAGGCTCCGATCAGCACCGCGGCTGGTTCCATAGCTCATTGCTGTTCAACTTGGCCGTCAGCGGCAATAAGCCCTATGACACAGTGATAACCCACGGATTCATATTGGACACCGAATTTCAAAAAATGTCCAAATCCAAGGGCAACGCCCTCACCCCTGATGAAATCATCAAGACCATGGGCGCGGACATACTCCGCCTATGGGTGGCAAGCGGCGACTACCACAACGACATAAGCATCTCCAAAGAGATTTTGGAGCGCAATTCGGACGCTTACAGAAAACTGCGGAACACAATCCGCTTCATGCTGGGGGCGCTTGATGGATATGCCCCTGCAAAAGACGCGATCCCACAAGAAAAATGGGGTGCGCTAGACCGATGGATATGGAATAGTTTCTGCCACTTGGCCAAAAAAGTTATACAAGAGTACAGGGCCTTCAATTTTATTGCCGCCACTCAGGCCATGCTGGGTTTCTGCCAATTGGACTTATCCGGCCGGTATTTTGAAATCATCAAAGACCGTCTGTACTGCGATGGCACCGCGTCCGCAAGGCGCCAATCGTGCAGGTCGGTCTGTTGGGAGCTGGCGCGTGGCTTGTGCGTGCTGCTGTCCCCCATAATCAGCTTTACAGCCGACGAGGCGTGGGAATTTTTGCCGTGCGTCGAAAAATCGGTTTTCGAACAGCGCTTCCCCCAAGTAGGGGATGAACCGGTGTTGGAGAACTGGCACAGGTTCTGGGAAATCCGCGAGGCTGTGCAAGCCGCCATGGAACCCCACCGCGCTTCAAAAGCCATCGGGACAAGCCTAGACGCGCATGTTCGCCTGACGCTGTCCGATTCAGACATTCAGTTATTGAACTCATTGGGCGAAAAATTGGAGGATCTGTTTGTAGTATCCGGCATCGAACTAACCAAGGGCGAAGCATTGAACGTGGCCGTAGAGCCGCATGGCGGCACACGCTGCCCGCGCTGCTGGAACCACTCTGGCGGCGCAGGGAGCGGCGAAGACGCGGATCTGTGTCCCAGGTGCTTTGCAGTCGTTCAACATGGGCAAAATGGAAAATAAGGGGTCTGTTTATGATCAATAGACTGAAATGGCTGATTATTCCTCTGGCGGCGGCGGTGCTGGATTTAGCCTCAAAAGCATGGGTGCTCAAATCGTTGAGGCCAGGCCAGCAGATAGAAATCATCAAGGATTTTTTCTATTTAAAGCCCAGCTTCAACTCTGGGGCGATTTTTGGGATCATGCAGGACGCAAATCCTTGGGTCCGAACGCCGCTCCTGCTGGCGGCTGGCCTTGGCGCATTGTGCTACTTCGGGTGGGAGTTCCTTAAAAATGGCGTCTCCAATGTCCAGCGCACGGCCCTTGGCCTGATATTGGGCGGCGCGCTGGGCAATGGCCTGGACCGCCTGATGAGGGGGCACGTGGTGGATTTCCTAGACTTCTGGTTTGGCTCTTGGGAGTACTGGATATTCAACATCGCCGACAGCATGATAGTTTCTGGCGCGATTCTGTACGCCTTGGCTATTTTTATGGAAATTAGGGCAAAAAGGGAAGACCTAGCTGTTGCTGAACCCAGCTAATGACGCTATCGGGCTGGTCTCCGCCCAAGCCAAAAATCAAAGCGCGGAATTGGAGTCCGAATTCCGCAGGGCCTTTCTTATTCCATTCGCCTTGCCGATGAGCGCATGAAATTCAACCGGCAGCAGGGCCTGTTGGCCGTCCGACAGTGCCGTCGAGGGTTCGCAGTGGGTCTCCACCAACAGCCCATCGGCGCCTGCGGCAACTCCTGCAAGCGCACAGGGAATCACCAAGTCCCTCCTGCCGGCTGCATGGCTGGGATCAGCGATAACTGGCAAATGGCTCAATAATTTGGCTGCGGGAATTACACTTACATCGAAAGTGTACCTAGCGTGGTTGGACCAAGTGCGTATTCCCCTTTCGCAAAGGATTACCCTTGCATTGCCCTCAGAAAGGACGTATTCCGCCGCCGAAAGCCATTCTTCTAAAGTGGCCCCCTGCCCTCTTTTCAGCAAAATGGGCTTTTCGCACCTGCCCGCCCGCCGCAGCAGGGCAAAGTTCTGCATGTTGCGCGCACCTATCTGTATG
>Ga0268262_10000465_pt1 | contig 53736 bp, 50 predicted proteins | sample TergutNc150P3_FD_190354 | JGI IMG/M metagenome (GOLD analysis project Ga0268262, IMG submission 190354) | Nasutitermes corniger P3 segment gut microbial community from laboratory colony in Florida, USA - Nc150 P3 (SPAdes) (version 2) | ecosystem: Host-associated > Arthropoda: Insects >... | reverse complement strand
GCCTTGCTCAATTGCTTGACAAGACCGTCAGGGCCGTAAAAATCATCCGCCCCATGGCAGTCTTTCAACAGTTCGTCTAACACTTCTTTTGTGATTGCCATACTTCCTCTCCTTGGCAGTATAACGTTTTACACAAAATTATTTATGGGCTCTCTTCAGTGCCAAATGCGTTTTTAAGCAATTCAGTGCGAGACTTGAAAGCGTTTGAAATAATTTCTTCAAACCTTTCTTTTTGTCTTTTGACGATGTCAGATATATAATCAATGATTTTTACTTCGTTGAGGTGCACGTTTAACGCGGGAACAAGCATAAATTTATTAACGCTTTCATTATACACGTTTATAGCGTTATAAAGCTCCCAGTCTGTCGCCGATTTGCTGTCGGCAATTTTTCTTATTTTCCCCAGGTTTAACTCGCTTTGCGTGGCGGCTTTTTCCACGGTTTTATCTTTCGCATATCGTAAAACTTCTTTTTGATTTCCGCCTTGTTTTCCTATGTACAATTTTAGAATGGAATCAACCTCGGCGTCACCAGTATGAAGGTTCAATTTTGCCAATTCTTTGCCGTATTTTGTATAAGCCGCCCAAAATTCACTTGTAAAGCCATTATCCGCAATCCTTAATAATTCCATGTATGTTTTTTCTATTCTAGCCAACACTCTTTCAGGTTCTTTTGTCATTTTCTTTAATTGAGCCAGAGTATAACTGCCAATTTTCAGTTTGTCGCTTTTCTCTATCCATTGTCCGGTAATTTGGCGGTTTTGAATCATATTGTCAGCTGCCAGTTCAATAATCTTGAACAATACTTCAATACCCGCATCTCCGCGATAGAAAATTTGAGTTTTATTTTGACTAAGTTTGGCATCCTTCACAAATTGATCATAATCAATGCCGAATTCACGTACGGTGGCAAATTCCCTTACGCCATGTCCTTCATTGGAGCGACCCCTTTCCCTCATCATCAGGTTTCTGATTCTAGTTTTGTCAAATATGGTGCTGGAGTTTTCTTCGCCGTCTGTTACGGTAAGATACAAAACATCGGCGTTGGGGTAGGGATTATTCTTGTCTCTCTTGCGCTCGTTTACATGGGTGATTGAGGCGCCCCAGGCGTCAAAAAGGGCGGTGGTTCCGTCGGGTCTGTAAATAATTTTTTTTATTTCATCAATGCGGACACGTTTGCCATCGCATTCAATGACTATATCATCATCAAAAAAAATAGTCGTTAACGTAACATTTTTATCGGTTTTCTTTAAAGCGTCAATTATCGTTTGGTGCCCTAAGATAATGCCGTGTTCGGTGCCAGCCATAGAGCCGCTTCGGTCAATAATAAGGACTAAGTCCAACGCTTCATTTTTATTTATTTTACCATTTTTGCCTGAGCTAAACAGTTGCATTTTATCCCCCTTGTACATAAATACCTTTTACTTCTTATATTATATAAGCATAGATCGGTCATAGAATGACTGATCATGAAAGGAAATTGAAGAATTCATCTACCTTTCGGGTTCTTTGTGCCTTGGTGTTCTTTGTGAGAAATTTTTGGTGTATTTTTTATTGATCGGTCATTCCATGACCTACCGCTGCTTATATTACATATATGAAAGCATACTACGATTACGAAGACGGTACGTTCTGGGCAATCCGTACAGAAGGCAGCGATTGTTTTACCGCACAGGGTAGTAAATACGAAGATTTTTGGCCTGAACTAATGCTGAAGGCCGGAAGTGGGGAAGAGCGCTATTGGCTTATGCCGCCAAACGCCAAAAGGATCGCCTTTGGAAGCCCTGAAGCGGCTGAACAGGAAGAAGAAAAAATGGAGGCTGAAAAAAGCGTATCCTCAATAAAAAAGCAGGACGTAGAATTCTGGCGGATCGCAATCGAAATAAACGCTATGCTGCTTTTCTTTGTCCCGGAGGAATTAATGACCCCGGAACTATGCGCCCTGGCTGCAGCGAGGGATGGCAGGGCGCTCAATTATGTTCCCCATCAAATGAGAAGCCGGGAACTATGCAAACAGGCGGTATATAACAATTATTACGCCCTAAAGTATGTCAACGAAAATGAAAAAACCAAAGAGCTTTGCCAAATGGCGGTAGGACAATCCGGTAAAGCCCTTGAATTTGTACCTGAAAAATTCAAGACTACGGAACTCTGTTTGGAAGCTGTAAGAAATGATGGATTCGCGCTTGAGTTTGTGCCTGAAAAACTTAAAACTCAGGAGCTATGCATCGAAGCGGTAAAAGAAGAACCAAGGGCGTTAAAATTTGTGCCAGAAGCTATTAAAACAAAAGAGCTGTGTCTCCTTGCAATGTACCCGGCTGATGAAGATACTTTTGATCTTGAAAGTAGAATCCCTTACGATTGCCATTGTACCCTGGCCTATGTTCCTGAAGCATTTATTACAAAGAAGCTCTGCCTTGACGCAGTTGCGTATACCTCAGAATCCCTTAAATTCATACCTGAAAAATTCAAAACCAGGGAGATATACATTGCGGCAGTAACAAAAAACGGATTTGCGCTGGAATATGTACCGGAAGAATTAAAGAGCTATAAACTCTGCCTTACCGCCGTAAAAAACTACAGCCCCGCGTTGAAACACGTTCCGGAAGAGCATAAGACAACAGAGCTGCTTGATGCCGCCCTCGAAAAAAACAAAGGTCTGCTTAAATTTGTCCCGGAGGAATACAAAAGCCTTAAAGTCTGCCTTGAGGCTATAGAGAAATACAGAAACGCAATCGAATATGTTCCCGAAGCTTACAGGACTAAGGATTTTTACGAACAGGCCTTTTCATTGAATGCCGGAGTATTAAAATATATACCCAAAGAATTTATTACCGCCAAAATGAGCGAAAAAGCGGTTCTGGAAAGAGGATATACTTTTGAAGACATTCCTGCCGAACACCGTTCAGAGGAACTTATTTTTGAGGCAATAAAAAAGCACGGGCATTTGTTGCGCGATATTGACGACAGGCAAAAAACAGAACAGCTCTGCATCGCGGCGGTAAAAAACAATGGCATCGCGCTCAAATATGTACCATACCGGCTACGGTCTCCGGCTTTATGCCTTGCGGCTGTAAAAAAAGACGCCCTCACCATGCGTTATATCCCGGAAGCGCTTAAAACGCGCGAACTCTGCCTTGCGGCGGTTAAAAGATACGAGTGGACAATACGATACGTGCCAGAGCATATACGAACCGCCGATTTTCACGCTGAATACTTAAACGCTGACCCGTTCTTGGCGCTTGAACAATCAGTAAAACCAATGGATATACCGCCTACGCAATTGACGGAAGAAGATTTGCTTAAAGCGGTCAGAAGCAAAAGCGATGCGCTTTCCACCATACCCGAAGAAAAGAAAACTTTCGAACTATGCGTTGAAGCTCTGCTGCATGATGTTCAAACCGATGGTTCAGAGCTTAAATACGTCCCCGATAAATTCAAGACCCCGGAATTCTGCCTTAACTGTGTCCGCATTAACGGCAAATATCTTAGAGCCGTTCCTATAAAGCTCAAAACCTATGAGCTGTGCCTTGAAGCTGTCCGGAATACCGCTTGCGCGCTTGAATATGTCCCGCCTTATCTTTTGAACAGAGAAATTATTCTTGCCGCTGTAAGCCAGCGCGACGATATCCTTAATTTTGTACCGGACGAGTTTCGGACAGAGGAAGTATACCTTGAAGCCATTAAAAATGACCAGTTAGGATTTGTTAACCCTCTCATTCCTATCGAATATTACACAAAAGAATATTACCTTTCCAAGCTTGCCAGGCATCACAAGCTTCCAGCGTTTTGCCACTGGATTGTGACCCATATGCCAAAATCCATAAAGACTGAAGAATTTTTAATAAGCGCCGTAAGGCTGAGCGGAGAAATGCTTAAATATGTGCCTGAAAGATCGCGTACGCAGGAGCTTTGTTTTGACGCAGTTAAAAACTACGGTGGGGCACTTGTATTTACGCCGCTTGAATTTATAACAGAAGCCTTCTGCCATGCTGCTGTGGAAAGCTATGCCCGTGCGCTCGAATTTGTCCCCGCTAAATTGAAGACCCGCGAAATCTGCAATCTCGCCGTGCAAAATGACGGGAGGGCTATTCAATATGTGCCTGTAAAATACATAAGCGCCGACCTGTGCCACCAGGCGGTGGAAGCTCACTCCGATGCGATTAAAATCATTCCCGAACAGTACCGTACCGAGGAGCTCTGGCGCATTGCAATATCCAAATATGGCGAATGGCTCTGTGGCTTACCAGCCTCATTGATGTCGGAAGAATTCTGCCGCCTGGCGGTTAGCAATAACGGCAGGGCTCTTATGTATGTACCTGACAAATTTAAAACAAAGGAACTGTGTTTTACCGCGGTAAAGCGGGACGGCCACGCGTTACGTTATGTCGATGTCAGTAAACTCGCCAAAGAGGAGTATACTGAAATATGCAGGCTCGCGTTTGAGAGGAAATAATGAAACCAAAGACCAAAGAACTTGACCTGCACTTTGACTTTGACAATAGGAATTTTTACCGCCTGGAAAAGATTATCAAACGCATCGCCAGTGTCAAAGATACGGTAATAAAAATCAACATCAATAATCAGGGAGACTTGAAGGTAATTCCATCTATAATTGGCGAATGTGTGCTTCTTGAGGAACTTGATGTGTCAAGCACGCCCACTACCAGAATCCCCGATTATATTTTTTCCCTGCCAAATTTTCGTTCCCTTTCCTGCAACTGTAATCATCTTTCCCTCACTCCGGCTTTTTTCCGGAACGCCGCAAAGCTGGAAAAACTTGAGCTAAAAATCAATAAAGGCCAAAGTATCAGTGAAGAAATATGTTTATTGACCAGGCTTAAATACTTAAAACTCTTTGTTCATTCAACCGTTGACCTGCCGGAAAACCTTGGAAGCCTAAAGAGCCTAGAGGAATTTGAGCTTGAGATTTTTCATGATGGCAGGTTGGAAAGAAAAACTTTGGATCTTCCGGAGTCTTTTGCTGCCCACCCCGCTTTGAGAAGAGTCAAAATATCGTTCGTTTTTTCCGGCAGCAAGCGAATGTATATTTATCTTGCTCAAGTGGCGCAAATCCTGGCTTCCTGCCCCTGCTTTGAATCCCTGTCCCTTTCAAACCTTTCGGTTGGCGAAGTCCATAAAAGCCTTTGCCTGCTTACAGGACTTAAAGAGCTGGAACTGGAAGCCCTTTCTTTTAACGGTAATCCTTTCGAGTCCATAGCATTTCTGCGAAAGCTTGAGAAATTAGCAATTCATGGAGACAGGTACATTAACACCGACAACATAAACATAACTGAACTACCGGACATATTCGGGAATTTACCGGAACTGCAAAAATTCGTCATTGAGAATTATTTTGTGTAGGCAATTCCGCCGTCGTTTTACAATCTGGAAAAGCTGGAACACTTGGAAATAACAGGCGCGGGAATTTCTTCGTTGGATGAAAAAATAGAGAAGCTCATTAACCTTAGAAAACTTCTTTTAGTTAATAACATACTTGAAAAACTGCCGGAGACGGTCTATAGCCTGCCGCGCCTGATCGTTTTAAATATCGACCGTAATAATTTCAAAAAAAAAGAAATAACAGAGATAAGGAACAGGCTTAAAAACCGCATTAATTCCGGCGAGAAAATATATTTTAGCACAATAAAGCAGGGGTATGAACAAGAGGTAAAAAAGCTGCTTGCCATGAACAAAACCGAGAATACCGATGAAGAAGCATATTACAATCAATGCCTTGCTACGGTGCGCGAAGAGCCGTATTCAGTTGGTTGCATAGATACGGAAAAAATTAGCGCTGCTAATTATGCCCTGCTCTGCGAAGAAGCTATAAAAAGAAGTTGCCATGTAATAGGGCTTATCAATCCTGAAAAGCTTGACAGATACGATTATTTTAGCATCTGCATGTTAGCAGCCAGAGGTGCGATTGGTCAGTATATTGGATTTGGCCCTTATTTTGAATGTATTCGTGACGATCTGCTAAACGATAATCAATATATCCGTGTCTGCCTTGAAACCGCTCTTAATAACGACATAGGCCTTTTTCATAAATATTTGAATTTGAAGCGTTTGGGTCGCGAAGAATACGAACATATTTGGTGGGTTGCAATATTGCATAATCCTGATTACTTTTTCGAAATGATCGATCCGATGCCGGAGCTTTGCCTTCACGCGGCGAAGAACGGGGTATTTCTGGGCCACATACCGGAACCAATGCGAACTTATGAGATATGCCTCCTTGCCGCACGGCAAGGCAAAGCAGGTTATTATAAAGATGATGCCTTAGAAAACGTGCCGTTGAAATTCAGGGACGAACAAATACTCGCTATGTTGCCAAAGCAGGAAATGCCAGATGAACCATATTAAGGAGTTAAAATGGAAACTATAACAATTATATGCCCCGAATGCGGCGCAAAATATCTGCTGTCGCTGGACACGCTTAGAGCTTCGCGGTCGGTATACATTACCTGCAAAAAGTGCTGCGAGGTACAGCTTATACGCATTAACGGCAGAGACGAGATCGATATCGTCCCCAATCCAGTTGCCTGGGAAGCATGAGACATAATTATTATCATAGGGAAGATACAGATTCACATGAAGCTTTATACGAAGAAGAAACAGGCGAAAGAGACGTACAAGTAATCTGTTCGTTCATAGACAAAAATAATCGTTACTTTGAATTCGTTTGGCAACGTTCAAAAAGCAATGAAAATCTTGAGCACGGATTTACGCATTGTCTTTCCAGGTATGCTTATGCTGATGAATTTCGTATCGTCAATGGACAAAATAGAGATAATAATGTTGTTGAAATAAAAACTGATAAAGGCAATATCGATATACTTTGCGCTATGTCATTGACACGGTTTGGAATACCCGATGATGAAGAACGTGGCATTCCGGAAGAAGTTTTGCTTATAATAAGACAAGAAAAACTTCAAGACGGTAAGATTAGGCTTATCTCTTGTTATGCAGCCAACGATTCGAAATACTACAAACTTTATGTCGATAATTTTATTGACATAATTCGCAATAGAACGAAATGGCTTGATAAATCCGGTAAAAACGACGAATCGATTTTATCTACTTACAGAGAGAGAATGAGAAAGAGAATAAGTGAAAATTCAAAAACGATAATTGAACAAATAATTCAGGAAAATAAATCGTTTTACGTCGAGCATTTTAAGAAAGGTTATCTTATTTTCCAACGTATCATTGCTGAAAAGAAAATTCCTGTATTGACTGCCGATTACTCTTCATTTGATTTATCTTTATGACCATAAAAGAAACCTTTATTTTCAATTTTTTCAAAAAATTTTAAATGATGTATCTTATTTTCAGCTATTTGAATTAATTCTTCCTGGCATATTCTTACAAAATTCTTTATTTGCTCTATCTCATAATTACTTAAGCAAATTTTCTCATTCTTGACTAATATTTGAGGTTCATCTTCAATACTCATTGGAATAATCTTATCAAAATCCATATATTCACTATTATTTATCTGAAACAGAATAATTCTTTTATTTCCTATATTTGTCCATAATCCGCCATCATCTATAAATATATTTGCTGGAAAATATATCCATTTTTTTAGTAAAGATAAGACCATAAATCCGAATTCATTTGATGGTTTTCTTATATATCTGATAAATTGTTTTATCCATTTTTTCATAATTCTTTTTTTTATACGAGGCTTGATCTTACATTTTATAAACACATTAGGTCTTGCCATTAATATTACCTTGATTGATTTATCTATTCTTTTTCTTTTTGATAAACAAAGAAAATAATTCTTTTTTGTTCCATAGGTTATTCCTCAAAAACAGGTGGTTGCTGTTGATAGGATAAAAAAGCTGCCGCAGGGTTCATGCATGCCAAATGGTAGTTGACAATTGCGACCTCACATCGGCAGCTTGTATTAACCTAACAAATTAATTCCATTTCGTCTATATTGTATAAGCAGAGATCAGTCATAGAATGACCGATCAATAAAATCTTTCAAATAAGCCTCTCCTTTCTGAATCTTTCTTCATGCAAATGAATAATATGAGACTTCATTCGATAGCCGTCCTCTTCGTTTGTCGTTGTCTTATATTTATTTATCAATCTGATTGCATTGAACTTTGAATTTAAAGTTAAATAACTGATAAAATTTGCAGCCGTAAAGTCTTTAGAATGAGCGAGAGCAATTGCCAGATCGTCTTCTTGGGTATTCAAACAAAGAATTGTTATCCCATAGCCGGACATTTTATCAATGCTATTCCAGATTTTATCGATTTCGTTTTTCGTTTTTTCTGTAATTATCGAAGAATCCATTGTTTTTTGCTGTTTACGATTTTTTCTTTTAAGAATAAAATCAAAAATGGCTTTAATCATATAAATCCTCACCAATATAGTATAAGCAAAGAACAGTCATAGAATGACCGATCTAAAAAACAAATCAATAAATCATCTCACAAAGGCACAGAATACACAAAGAACACGAAGTTTGGGCTCAATTTGTAAATCCCGATATCCTTCTATCTTTTTATTATTCAAAGCTTGGGATATTAAAAATTTCTAGTTTTCCTTTGTGCCCTCTGTGAGCTTTGTGCCTCTGTGAGAAATATTTGGGAATAATTTTAAGTAATTATACCATCACGCTTACCTGTAACTCAGTATCTTAATAACTGCTCGAATTCTTTTGTTCCTTCAATTATACGGTTTTTCAACTCACGTTTAATTTTTCCTTCGAGCATTATTCGTAATTTACCTGTTTTTTCTCCAAAATACCCTCCTTCTTTTTCAGCGTCGCCGAGAATTTGGTCTTTTTCGTATTCTACATAGATATCGAGTAAATCATCTTTAGTTGTATAAGTCGCACTTACGATATTGGTTATGGAATCAAAGATTTTTTCATCTATCACCAATAAAACAGTGTGCTTAGGGTTAAGTTTTTCCGGTAACTGTGAACCAATAAGTTTATTCAAATATTTGAAGTTGATCGTAGCCAAAAATCTGGAATAATTTTTTTCTGTTTCGGTATTAGTCGATAAAGATTTGTATCTATACTTGTAATTATCGTTATAGGCGTATCTGGCGAAATAAAAGCTAAAACCTTTCCCTTCGCTGGATTCCATATTACCAATTCTTTCGACGTTTTGATTACTAGTATTTTGATCCCATTCAGAATTTTCATATTTATCGTTTAATAAAATTCTACCTTTTTGAGTTGGCGAAACATCAGTATAAATCCACGCAGACAATGAATTCGGATCATCGCCTTTATATACCCTCTCTTTATTTACTTCTCCAGGAAGCTCTTCAAATAATTCACTACACATCTTTCTCTCCTTGCATTGTATAAGCACAGATCAGTCATAGAATGACCGATCTTGAAAGAAAATTAAGGAATTCATCTCACAAAGGCACAGAGTACACAAAGAGCACGAAGTTAAGGCTCAATTTGTAAATCCCGATGTATCTTTCTGTTTTTTCTATTATTCAAAGCCTGGAAAATTAAAAAATTTCTTATTTTCCTTTGTTCCCTCTGTGAGCTTTGTGCCTCTGTGAGAAATATTTGTGAATAAGTTCTTTATTAATGCTTTTTCTGATCGGTCATTACATGACCTACCGTGGTTTATACTATAACCATGAAAGCATACTACGAATACGAAGACGGCACCTTCTGGGCAATCTGTACCGAAGGCAATAATTGTTTTACCGCCCAGGGCAGCAAGTACTCTGGTTTTGATCCTGATTCAATGCAGAAAGACGAAACGGTAACGGAACAAGAAGCACTGCTAATGGCGGCTGAAAAAAGCGTATCTGCAATTAAGCATGATGTGGAATTCTGGCGAATCGCTGTTGAAATTAACGCCATGTTGCTATTCTTTGTTCCGGACGAATACATGACGAAAGAACTATGCGCCCTCGCTGTCAGAAATGATTGCATGGCGTTAAAGTACGTTCCCCTTCAAATGCGAAGCCTGGAACTGTGCAAACAGGCGGTAGAACTATCAGGGGTAACCCTTGAATTCGTGCCTGAAAAATTTAAAACCCCGGAGCTGTGTCTTAAGGCGGTAAAATACAATGGATACGCGTTTACGAATGGATATGCGCTTGAGTTCGTGCCGGAAAACCTGAAAACCCAGGAGTTATGCACCGAGGCGGTGAAAGGGGAATCCAGAGCGCTAAAATTTGTGCCTGAAGCCATGAAGACCAGAGAGCTGTGCCTTCTGGCGGTGTCTCCGGAAAAAAGATTTAACTTACAACTCATAAAGAAAGAAGTACACTGCACCTTTGCCTATGTGCCGCAAGCGTTTGTTACAAAAGAGCTTTGCCTTGACGCAGTTGCGAATGATTTCGAATCGCTTAAATTCGTTCCGGATGAATTCATGACCTACGAATTTTGCCTGGCAGCGGTAAAATACCATGGACGTGCGCTGGAATTTGTTGGGGAAGAATTTAAAACAGCGGAACTGCTCGACGCCGCCCTCAAAATTGACGGAAGTGCGCTTGAGTTTGTCGCGGAGAAACACAAAAGCCAAAAAGTCTGCCTTGACGCGATAAAGAAATGCGGAACCGCTATTAAATATGTTCCCCAGGCTTACAGGACGAAGGACTTTTACGATCAGGCTTTTTTATTAAATGTCAGGGTATTGGAATATATCCCCGGAGAATTTATCACCATGGAAATGTGCGAAAGGGCGGCTCTGGAAAATGGGCTTGCGTACATTCCCACTGAATACCGCTCGGAAAAAATTATTACCGATGCAATAAAAAAGAACGGGTTTTCGCTGCGCCATATTGACGACAGGCAAAAAACTTACGATCTCTGCTTTATAGCGGTAACAAACGATGGCACCGCGCTCCAATATGTTCCATACAAAATGCGTACTGAGGCTCTTTGCTTTGCAGCAATAAAACAGGACAGCGAAGCTTTACGGTATGTCCCCGAAGCGCTCAAGACGCATGAACTCTGCCTTATGGCGGTAAAAAAAGATAGATACAGGTGGATAATGCGATACGTGCCGGAACATATAAGAACTGCGGATTTTTATACTGAATTTTTAAAAGATGATGACTGGCTTTCATCTATTAATTTCATGGATTTTCCTGAACCAATGCCGGAGGAACTTTTGCGTAGAGCTGTCAGAATTGACGCCAGGGCCCTTGCGTCCATCCCCGAAGAACAGAGAAGCTTTGAACTATGTGTTGAAGCGCTGCTAAATAAACGTACCATAGGTCCATTGCTGAAACACGTCCCGGATAAATTCAAGACGCCTGAGTTCTGTCTTAACTGTGTCCGCATTTATGGCGGGTATCTTGAAGGCGTTCCGGAATCCATGAAATCCTATGAGCTTTGTTTTGAGGCAGTAACCAATAGCCCTTACGCGCTGGAATATGTTCCGCAGTTTCTTTTGAACAGAGAAATTATCCTTGCCGCCGTAAGCCGAAGCAACGCTGTTCTTGAATATGTACCGCCTGAGTTTCTGACAGATGAAGTATATACCAAAGCAATTGAGAATGACATTTTCGGCGATATGATGTACGTCTTTCCGGGAAAATACCGCACAAAAGAGATTTATCTTGCCTTGCTGGGCAACTCCTATTCGGTTTGCTCCACGATAATAAAAACCATGCCGGATTATATTAAAACCGACGACTTTTTAATTGCCGCCGCCAAGTTGAGGGGAGAAATGCTTGAATATTTGCCAGATGAACTGTTTACGAAAGAGTTTTGCATTGAAGCGGTTAAAAACAACGGGTACGCCTTGAAATTTACACCGCCGCAATTCATAACGGAAGCCATCTGCCGCGACGCCGTGGAAAGCAATCCCTCTGCGCTTAGGTACGTTCCGGAAGAATTTAAAACCCGGGAAATCTGCGATTTGGCCTTACAAAAAAATATCAGGCTTATTGAATATGCGCCTGCTGATTTTATTATTACAGGCGATTTATGCCATCGGGCAGTAGAAAATGACGCCACTGCTATCACAGGCATACCAGAACAGTACCGCACTGAAGAGCTTTGGCATATAGCTGTTTCCGAATACGGCTATTTGCTGGAAGAATTACCTGCTTCGTTGATGTCGGAAGAATTCTGCCGCATTGCGGTTGCCAGTTGCGGTATGACTCTAGAGTTTATACCGGACAAATATCAAACAAAGGAACTGTTTTTTGAGGCGGTTAGGCAAAATAGACATTCCCTGAAGTTTGTTGATGCCAGCAAGCTTACCAAAGAAGAATATACTGAAATATGCAAGCTCGCTTTGTACAAAACGCTCTAAACGCTGTCTTCGTTTTTTGCCATTATTTCAGATCTTTCCATGTATTGTAATTGAAACTTTTCTATACAATTATCAACTGGAAAGTTTTTTGAGCTATTATTTAGAGCGGCCCAGGCAGTTACCAACAATTTATTAAAATTCCTGTAATTCTCAATCACCTTTGCCAGTTCGCGATTGCTTTCTTCCAAAGAATTCAATAAATCATCCCGTTCTTCGCCTGGTCTCATAATGCTACTCCTATAACTTTCAGATTATTGTGTAAATCATGGGCTTCCCATAGGTCACTTGGGAAATGATTTCCATGAGTAAAAATAGAATCGTATGCATATTTCATTTGTTTTGCGCAGATTGTTTTCGCCATCTTTCCTGATGAAGTCCCCAGGCCAGGGCATAAAATGCTTGTGATTTTTTCATTACTGCTCTTATTAAAATTAACTACCTCAATTAATCCTGCCCTGAAAGCTAAATACGCGTTAACAGTATTTGACACATTCTCAGGAACTCTCATCGTTGGACACGATATTAAGTACTTAATATTATCATTTTTTGTTTCAACAATAGTCGCAACGCCTACATGAAGCTCACCATAAAAACAATTACGGATTTTATTCTGTAGTTCATCCTGTAATTCCCAGGCAAAGTGCTCGCTATATAATAGATCTATGCCCCCATCCATAAAGCCAAATGAGTTAGCAGGGCTGATTATCGCATCGGCCTTTATATCAAAAATATCCCCACATGATACTTTGACATTTCTATAGCCTTTGAATTCTCTTGACCAGGCTATTACCAGATTGATGTTTCTATCTCGCAAAAATACCTGTATATCAGTTTCCATATTAATCCCTTCGTAAGATAAAATCAAAATTCTTAAGACTCATATTTTTTTGCTTCAATGATTTTATTGTTTTCCAAATCTAATAAAACATAACCTTTATGCGGATAAGATAAATTTTCAATCTCAATTCTTATCAACTTATTCTGAATAGTTATTTCTCTGTATATATTAAAACTTTTTGGGTATAATTCTTTCCACTCTTTTGTATATTTTGAACCTCTGTAAAAAAATCCAACAGGTAAATAATCCGATAAATCAATTTTTATATGTTCACATTTGTCTTTTTCATAATTATATTCTCTTATTATATCGTCAAGATTATCATAATTCTGACTAACAATTACATTTTTTGTTATTATGTTAATATTTTTATATATTTTTAGCATTTTATGATAGTAATCAATAGCGTAAATTTTATTGTTGAATTTTAAAAAATAAGGCGGATCACTGTAATCGTTTTTTATCCAAATGACATTTCTGTTTTCATCATGAATTATTTTATCTTTAGAGGATGCTGTTTCCTTTCCCCATTTATTGGCGGATTTAGATTCTGACAAACAGCAAGTTAAGATACTATCTTCATTACTATCGCTTATTAAGGGCATTGCTGAAAATTCCCAATCACTCGTTCTTACGTACCTCATGGTTCCGTATTCCCTTATATAACTGACTTTTTCATCTATATCAATATTGTTTATTTGAAAAGCTTTTACAATTTTGGTAAATAGTATTTTCGCTTTTTCATAGTCGACAATGCAAATATATTCAATAAATGTGGAACGTTCCCTTAAATAGCTTAAGAGTTGATCAAAATTCCAGCCTTGTGTGTTTATTTTGTCAGCAGATATATATCTTTCCTTAATTAATTCTTCCGTAATATTTTCAATAGTTTTAAGATATTTATCTATACGAATAAGGCCCATAAATAACTCCCCTTTATAAAACGCTGTTTGCCAGCTTCTGCGTTTCTTCGATATTCTTTAGCCATGTTGTTACAAGCAGCTCAGGCTCCAATGGGCGTGCTGTACTGCCCCTTGAAAACATCCATTCAACAACCTTGTTAAATTGAGTGCTTGTAAAAGTTATAATTACCCCGTTTTCAGTTTCTGTGATTTTTTGATCGTCCGCCCATTTACGCTCCCTTACCCAGTCGGCGGAATTGCCGTAAAAAGCGATTTTGAACTGGTACTTTTTTATCCCGGCAAAAATACCGAAATGGCTGCTACCAAAAATGGAGCGGTAGTCAAAATTCTTTGGCAGGGAAAATGTGCTTTTGGCAAGCACAACGTTTTTCATACGAACCAGCGAATAAACCCTGGGGCCGTTACGGTCCTCGGCATATCCGTATAAATACCAAAGGCCGCTATCAAACAGCAACTGGTACGGCCAGACACGGCGTCCCTTGTAAATTTCGTCTTTCTCCCCTTTGTACTGAAAAGTAAGAATGCGGTTTTCTCGTAAGGAAGTTATTATCGAGTTCCACACATCGGGCAACACAGGCGATGAAGGCAATATTGGAACTACAATGCGGTTTTCGTACCAGTTAGAATTGCTTTCGGCGGCCAGGGGCGCGATAATGCTGTTAAGAAGATTATGCGCTGCGTTATAAATGGGAGTATCTTTATACATAGCTAGAATACTCTTCGCCATGCCCAAAGCCAAAAGCTCGTCCGCTCCGGAAAAGCCCATGGGTATGCGGTATTTCGGCTTTGAGTAATAAAAGCCTCTCATCAAAGCGTCGTATTTTATCGGGGCGTTCAGAGTTTCTTTCATAAAGCGAATGTCCCGGCCTATTGTGGAGACGCTTGCGTCCCCCCAATTTTCCGCCAGCGAGGCGGTGCTGGGGCGCTTTCCCGAAGCTATCTGCTCGTCGATATAATACACCCTGGCAAGGGCTGATTTTGGCATCGATGTCCGTGCCGGTTTTGTTTTGTTTTTCATAGGGCTTATTATATCATACCGCCCGTTTGTGCCAAAATCATTCATAAGTAAACCCTATCTTTTTTGATGTGATAAATTGACCAGAGCTTTCTTCCGCGCAATGCCTGGCTAGGGCATCCATTGAAATCTCGCCGCCGTTAATTACGTGGTCAACCTCGACTTTACGCGCGATGTTTTCGATCTGCCCGCCTGACAAGTCATAGCGCGAAGCGAGCGTTTCAGTTTCGTCTGCTGAAAGGGAAGGCATCATGCTTCGCCAGATGGACTGCCGGGCTTCAAGGCAGGGCTTCGTAAACTCGATCTTGTACAGAAAGCGCCGCTCAAAGGCGCTGTCCATGTTCTGGGTCAGGTTTGTGGTGGCGATCAAAATTCCCGAAAGGTTTTCTATCTCCTGCAAGATGATGTTCTGAATGGCGTTTTCAGTCTGGTCTACCGCCCCTCTTGGGCCGTTAAATTCTTTCCGCTTTCCGATTACCGCGTCCGCTTCGTTCAGCAATAGAATCGGGACTAGCCTCGAATTTTCTACCGCAATCCTGTAATTGTCGAAAACTTCCTTTATCTTTTTTTCGCTTTGGCCAAACCAGCAGCTCTTTGTGTTTGATATATCTATCATCACTATATCGCGCCCGGTTTCGCGCGCAATCTGATAGGCGGTCTCCGTTTTTCCGGTTCCAGGCGTGCCTGAAAAAAGGCAGGCAAAGCCCTTCCTCATTCCACTTTCCGAAAGCCGCCCCTGTACTTTCTGGTAGTTTTCTTCCTTCAATAGGGAAATGAGTTTCTGTATGCTCTCGTTTTCCTTTTCATTGTAAAACATTTTTTTGCTCTGTATGGTCTTGTGAAGGATTATGTTTTTTTGACTATTTTTCTTTTCGATTTTTAGCTCGGAGAGCAGTTCCTTTTTAGCCGTATCCGACAGCTTCCACGCTTCATTGTCCACAAAGCCGTTGTCGTTTACGAATTCAATATGCTTACCATCGAATAAATAATGAGAGCCATCTGACAGATCGCTTTCTGTATATTTAGCGTCTGTCTTGTCATCAAACAAAAAGTAAAGATCACTGAAAACGATATGGTCATCCTTATTTTCGCTATACAGATGGCAAAAGAGACATAGCAATGCTAAATCGTCTTCGTCAAGATCGTAGCTAATTATTTTTTTACAGAAAAGTAAATGCATATTCATATTGATGAGTTCCAGTAATTCCGTTTTCAGGGAATCAGAAGTCAACTCGCCGTTTCTCCTTTCATTAAAGAGCTTTTCAAGAACAGTGAAGAATTTATAAATTGAAAGGTTATCGTTTTTTTCCGGTATAAAGGCGATATTTTTTCCAAGCGAAGTTTTAACATTCCTGGGAACCCTGAAGGAAATATAGTCGCCATCCCTGTCCCTGCTGCACCGGATCAGTTTTTTCTTTTCCAGCTCTTCGCATTCGTTAAGGTACTTAATTACCCTGATCTTGCTGCATTTCAGGGAATCGGCGATCTCGCTTAGCTTAATTTGGCTGGAAGCGCTTCGTTCCATAAAGTGGGAGAACAACACTGCCTGCAAGGGGCTTATGCCCAATTTCTCTGTAACAAAGCCAAGATAGGCTTTGCTCAAAGCTAAACACTTGTCAATTCCATGTTTCTTGGAGATTTCAACAATTTTTTCAAGGTTTCCCAGGATGTCATTATTTTCAGAAACTTTTTTGTTTTCTGAACCCGATTTCAGCAGAAAAAACAAGGCACTGTTCTTTAGTATGTTCATATATATAATATCAAAATAGGTCGGTCATGGAATGACCGATCAACAGGAAATTCCAACTTTTTTTGCTTTTTTTGCCGCTTAAACTCTCATTTCCCCTAGCTTTTCAGGGATTTTTACCATCGCAAGGGTATCCAGAATGAAAACATCCTCCATTTTCTTGCCTTGACTGCCACACTTCATTCCCCTATAATCGCTTTAAACGGGAAGTGGGATAGTGGCTAATCCGCTTGGTTCGGGACCAAGAAATCGGGGGTTCAAATCCCCCCTTCCCGACAAGTCTATAAAAGCCTGGTTAGGTAAAATTTGTTCACAATACTATAAAAGCTGATGAATTGGGGATTTGAAACGGAGCGCTCCTGTAATAATGCCAAGGCGTTAGCCTTGATCTGAAATGCGGCGCATGGATGCGCCGGGAACGCGAAGGCGGGGGTGAAACGAGCAAACAGGAGGTTTGCGAGTGGAACCCTAAATCCCCCCTTCCCGAAAACCAATATCAATCACAACTACTTCGCTTCTGGTGGCGACACGGATAGGCGGCCCCCAGACCCCGACTCCGGAACTGACAATGCCCTGGGCGGTTCCGCCCCGCCAGTAGCCGTAATGGGTTGCACCGGCTTTTTTAAACATCAGCTTTGTGACAATATTGGCAGGGAAAAATTGCCCCCGATGAGTATGCCCTGATAAAATCAAATCCGCGCCGGCTTTTTCCAGATTAGCATAATCAACAGGCTGATGATCCAAAAAAACAATAACCTTTGATCTATCAGGATCATCTGTGGCAAGCCCGGCGGCAGGCTTTCTCTCCCCGCGAAGGCCAATCGGCCTTGCGTCCTTGCGGCCTATCAGGCAGATACTATCCGTCGGCATAACAAGTTCATCTTCCAAAAAAACAACGTTTGCCGATTCCAGAAAAGCCCTTATTCCGCTTGTTCCTCCGGCTTGCCTCAGTGAAAGCCTGTCCACATCGTGATTTCCGGGGCAAGCATAAACGCCAAGAGGCGCTTTTAGCCGCTTTAGCTCTACGCCTATGGAATCAAGGTCAGATACGCTATCAAAACCACTGTCAAATATATCCCCGGCCATACAGATCATATCCGGTTCAGTTTTATTGATTGCGTCTACGATATTTGCAACCCATTTCAGGCCAACTGTTTCGCCAATGTGCAAATCCGAAACAAGGGTAATTCGCAAAGGAGAGAAATCGGCGGTCTTATTTATAGATACCGTATAGCGTACGGTTCGTATGCTTCTGGCGTTATAAGCGCCGTAGATCATCGTAATGACCGCCAGGCAAATCGCAATCCCTGTTACGGTAACGGAATAAATTAGTGAACGCGGTATATAACCAAAATGCTGCACCAGAATCCTGATGCAGTCCAGAATTAAAAGCGCCAGAAAAAAATAAAACATAGCCGGAATAAAATTCATGCCTGCCAGGCGGAAAGGTTTAGTCCAGGAAAAGCGCGAAAATGAAAACAGGATAAATGAATAACAGAAAAATAAATAAATCGGCCAAAAAATAAAAGATCTAAAAGAAGGCAGAAAAAATTTAACAAGCGAGAAAACCCTGGTACCAGTATATAAATTTAGCCCCAGATAAGCGATGAGAAATAAACCTGAACCAAACAACCACATATATTACCTGTTTGGGAGCTTATACTTTAACGCATTATAATTCAAGGCGGGCGGCAAGCTGTACAAAAAAGCTGCAATAAGGGATACTTGGATTATGTCTTCCCCCGGTTCTGCTTTATTTTCCGACATATACAGGCCAGATGCAAAAGTTGGGCGCTTCTTAAGCGTTCTCGTGCTATCAGGCGTCGCATACGGCCTTTACAGGGGCATTCAGGATAATTACCTTGCGGAGATTACCCATATAACTCCTTTTGAACGCGGTATTGTAGAATTTTTTCGCGAGACCCCAGGCCTCCTTTTGATCTTTGTGCTTGCGCTGATGTACAGGTTCTCGGACAGCCGGATTTTCAAAATTGGGATCGCCATAATGACCGGAGGCATTTTTGGTCTTATGCTCACAAGTGCAAGCCAATTCTTTCTGACCAAATTTTACGTTGTTATCTTTATGGTTTTTTTCAGCGTTGGCGAGCACTTAATCATGCCGGTTAAATCCACCATCTCCATGGATTTGGCAAAAAGGGAAAAAGCGGGGGCTTCCCTGGGAATAACAAGCTCCATCACACAACTGGGCCAGATTGCGGGGTTCATCATTGTGACAGCCCTTTTTTTCATCCTTACCCGGATGGGTTTTACGCGGACGGATTTGCTTGGATACAGGCTGGTAATCGGCATGTCAGTCAGCCTTATGATCGCGTCGTTTCTGGTAGTCCTGGCCCTGAAGGAAACTACGCTAAAATCCCAGAGGCGGCGTTTTTATTTCGCGAGAAAATTTCACAAGTATTATATGCTGGAAGTTTTTTACGGCGCGAGAAAACAGATCTTCCTTACTTTTGCGCCGTACGTATTGATTCTTCATTACGGTGCCGATCCTTCGATAATGTCGGCTCTTTACGCGGTATGCGCGGGATTCGGCATATTCTTCGGCCCATTAACCGGAAGGATAATCGACAAGTTAGGCTATAAAGTGGTTATGGTGGGCGATACCCTTATTCTCGTTGTGGTCTGCTTTCTCTACGGTTTCGCGCACAGGCTTTTCCCGTACGGAATAGCTTTCATCGTTGTTTGCAGTAACTTTGTACTGGATTCGATAATTTCAATGGCAAGCATGGCGAGTAACGTGTATGTCCAGCGCATCGCCTCAAGCCAGGAAGAAATCACCGCCACCTTGTCCACAGGTATTTCGGTAAATCACCTCATCAGTATATTTATCGCGTTAATCGGCGGCTGGATCTGGAAAGTCACAGGCATTGAAGTTCTATTCAGCATTTCCGCTTTCATGGGAATACTAAACAGCGTTTACGCAGCAACAATTAAGAAGAGTGAAGAATATAAGCCAGATACAATATAACAGGCTCATCACCATAAACTCAAAGGAATTCTCGAGAAATTATTCTCACAAAGGCACAAAGCTCACAAAGGACACAGAGGATTTTACAAATAAAACCCAACTCTCTGTGTTCTTTGTGTACTCTGTGCCTTCGTGAGATATCTTCTTAATTATTTTCTTTAAGCTTTTATCAGCCCTTCTATAATCATGTAAACTAAGGGAATAAAAATTGCCGGAACGAAATTTGCGACTTTTATTTCCCTTATTTCCAAAAAGTTAAATCCGATTGCTGCTACGATCAGGTTCCCAACTGCGGACATTTCTCGGATTATTTCGGTGGTTAAGTAGTCCTTCACCAAAATTGACGCCATGGCAATACCGGCCTGATAAATAAAAACCGGGATGGCAGAAAAAATAACGCCGACTCCCATGGTTGCGCCAAAGATAATTGAAGTAGCCCCGTCCAGTATTGATTTCGCGAAAAGTACTTCATGGTTGCCCAAAAGGCCGCTCTGCATGGAGCCAACTGTGGCCATTGAGCCGCCGCAGAAAAGAATGGTAGTGCTGACAAAAGCTTTCGCAAAGTTGTGCCCTTCGCCACCTGAATTTTTGCCAAGTTTGCTTTCCGCCCATTTGCCAACGCGGTTCATCAGCGCATCAATGCCTATGAGTTCCCCAAGAGCCGAGCCGACTACCATGCTCATGATGCACAGCAGCATCCTCTGGCTTTCCAGAGCGCCCTTAATTCCAATAAGAATGACCGAAAGGCCGACTGCCTTTCTGAAAGTTTCCTCAAACCTGGCCGGAATACCCCGCATTAAAAAACAGCCCACCAGGGCGCACACAACAATAGCAATAGCATTTACCGATGGTCCTAACATAGTAAAAATAGTATATCAATTTTACATACACTTCGACAAACCCCCTACACCATAGCGGAATTCTCCGCTATGATAAGTCCAGAATATTTTGGCAGAATAATAATTATGGCAAAGCAAACAACGATTGGGAAAATAGCAGATGAATCGTTCCCTTTGGCTTTTTTCAGGATTTTAGGCAACCCTTACCTCAGAATCACCGCCCTGCAATGTATAGCGTCCGCCTTCCGCAATTTCTTTTTTTTGCAATACAGGGCTGCCTTATCTCCCGGCCTTATTCCGGTTACCAGGGTAGATCATCCTCTGGATATAAAGATTCCCTTCCTGCCCGGCAAAGTAAAAACTTACCTGGATTTTATAGCCTTTTGGGTTCGCTGCCTGAGTTTTTTATTACGGCAATGCGGCCGCAAAGCTTTGGAGCCTGTCAGGAGTTTTATTGAAAGCATAGGGCGGGCCTATGCGTTCGCGGCGGAAGTTTACAGAATTAACCTTTCCACTACGGACAGGCCTTTTTATATCAGGCAGCTACGCTTTCTTACTATACACGCCGTTGATCCCCATCTTATGTGCATACCCAGCCTTCATGTCATGATTGTCATCCATACTTACACTCTTTTTGAAGAAATAATAAAAACGATGGGCAATGAAACGCTTTTTGCCGTCCAGGCGGTAGAACTGCGACGCGGGGCGCTCGCCATCACCGAGGCGGTGCTTTATGTAAAGCAGCACAGCGTAAACTGTATCTCCGCCGCCATGTACGCCATGAGCAGATATGATCGATTTAATCGGTTTGATCGATGCCTTTTCCCACCCGCCGAAGCGGAGCGTTTTGTGTCAGATCTTTTCAGGGAAGGAAACAGCTTAACCAGGGAAGACGGAGAAGAAATCCGGGAGTACATTTTTTCCCTCTACCGCCGTTTCCTTACCGAGGGGGAAAAATGCGATGATTGGAAAAAGCCTTTGCTAGATTTTCTGAACAAGCTCCCCAGGAAGTAATATTCGGGTACTTAAGCGCACATGATATAAGTCAATATTTCATCGCCGTGAGCGTGGACTAAAACCTGCCTCGATGGGTCTACGATTAAGTCCATATCTTCCAGGGGAATGGCTCCCAAAAGTACCTTGCCGTTTCCGGGTACTACCAGAGCGGGTATCGTACTACTGCGGTCCTTCCATATTATTTCAACCGCATCGGTTTTTTTGCACACTTCTTTTTTTGAATTCGCGAGCGTAGCATAGCGTTTCCCTTTTATTTTAAGGCCCAATTTTTCCCGAATTTCCTCATTGATAACCAATGTACTTGCCCCGGTATCAACTAATGCCTGTACCGTAATCTGTCGGATTTCGCTTTCCTTAATAAGACCATCCTCGTAGTCCGCCATGTCGTAAATGTTTTTCAAAGTAATTTCTTCATAAACCAAACCCATTTTACCTTCTCCTTCCATTCTGTCAGTATATCAGGGAAACATACATTTCTCTATACCTATACTGCACGGAGATGGAAATTGCTTTGATTTTTCAAAAAATATTTCGTTCTGCCGCCTCCGCGAAAGCTGTCCAAAGCGAATCCATAACAGGCGGTTGGGCTTTAACGCGTATTACCTCGCCGGGGTTCAGGGGGTTAGGAAAAGCCAGGGAATAGGCGTGGAGCCTTATGCCGCCTGATTTTTCGCTGCGCTTCGCCCCGTATTTTAAATCACCCTTGATATGAAGGCCCAGGGCTGCAAGCTGTGCGCGTATCTGGTGATGCCTTCCTGTAATGAGATCTATTTCCAGAAACAGGTAATGATCCCCCTGCCCGATAATTCTATAACGGAGTATTGCTTTTTTAAGTTCCTTATGTTTGCTTACCGTTGAAGTCCTGTTAATCGCGTCAGGCGCAAGAGCAAAAGCTTTGTTCGTTTTGCTGTCAACCGCAAGCCAGTGAACAAGCTCGCCCTTTTCCGGTAGCACATCTCCTATCGCAGGTTTTTCGACAATAGCCCAGTATTTTTTCTCTACGCGGCTGTCGCGGCTGGCAAATGCGGAGCCAAGAAAAGCAGCGGCTTCAGGCGTTTTAGCAAGGAGCAGGCAGCCGGACACAGGGACGTCAAGCCTGTGTACAGGAAATATATCGCCTTCATTTTCAAGCTTAATATGTTCTGAAGATTCGCCGGGAAGTTTGTTGATAACTATGCAGGCTTCGTTACGATAAATCATTTAGTAAATAAGAAATTTTATAACGGAGCTTTTCCGCAATGACACTGCTTGCGGCTTCCTCAAGCCTTTCCCGGGAGACGCGCTTTTCTTTCAGGGCGTTCAGAATTGATGCGTGAACCGCGATCACATCTTTCGGCCAGACAATGATCATATCCACACCGGCATTGATCGCTTCCACTGCGGCGGCGCCTGGGCTGATGCCGCTTGCCGCAACCGCGCCCATTGAAAAATCGTCGGCCAGCACGATTCCCTTAAAACCCAATTCCCCGCGGAGCCAGTCTTTTATCACCTTGTCGGAAAGGCTTGCGTTCTTCTGACTGTCTAAAGCCGGAACCATCACATGGGAGAGCATTATCGCGGAAGGGTTCTGGCGGCGAATAACAGCGGCAAAGGGCTTTACCATTTCATCCAGTGTCGGTTTTCCGGCTTGTATTGCCACAACGCCTTCGTGGGGATCGGCGGCGCCATTGCCCGGAAAATGTTTTACCGCGCTGGCAATGCCAAACGCGCTCATGCTTTTGACAAAGGCCGAAGCCGCCTCTCCGGTAAAATCATGGTCGCTGCCATATGAGCGGGTTTCCAGAAATTTCCGGTTTTCATTATCAAGGGTTTCCGCGACAGGCCCCAATACCATGGTGATTCCAAGCTCCCTGATCTCCTGGGCGGAACGCCGGTACAGGGTTTCCGCCCTTGCGAGCGAAGCTACCCTGCCCTCCTTTTGCGTAAGCTCCCAAAAAGAAAACGCCGAAGGCAGCCTTTCCACCCCGGGGCCAAAACGTTGCACCACGCCGCCTTCGTGATCAACCGCAATAAAAGGTGCAATGCCCGCACCGGATTTAACAAGGGCGGTTGTTTCAGTAAGCAGCTTTTTCACTTCTTCTTTGGGTGTATCCAGGTTGTATTTAAAAAGGACAATCCCCCCAGCAGGAACCCTTTCCAGAATGCCGCGCATCGCTGGAGTAAGCCTGGTCTTCCCGTCAATGCCGGCAAGGAGGACCTGCGCCGCCAAAACGCTGTCGCTCATGGAAGCGGCAATTTCCGCAGCCCGCCTGGCATAAGAGGCATTATCAGCGCTGGCTATCGTTTGGGAGAAAAGTCCCGGACAGATGATGATTAGTAACATAAAGAAGCCAAAGCGCATAACATAATATATCCTTTATCGAACTTATTCGGAAACCCTGCCTTATCGGAAAGAAATTAAAAAATTCTATTGTATGGATTATGCTGTGCGGATTATACTTTCATAGGAGGTAATTATGGCTTCATCGGCATTGAATATTTTATCGGGTATTGCGGCAGCGGCGGCAGGGATGGCTGGCGAAAAAGTAGCCAAAGACGGAACGGTCCCCGGTTTGGATCTGGCGGCTATTATCCAGGCTTTGTTGGGCAAATCCGGAGGGGCTGCCGGAGTCCTGGGCAGCGTGGCTAGTCTTGCGGCAAAATCCGGGCTGCTTAACAGTTCCAATCTGGGAGATTTGGCGAGTCTGGCCGGTTCTCTGCTCTCTGTAGGAAAAGCGCAAACAGCGAGTAAAGCCACCGACGGAATTGAAGGCCTGGCGGCGGCGATTGCCGGTAATTCCGGCAAAGGGGCAGCTCTTGCTTCTATCGCGACCCTGGCTACCACTTTGGTTAAGTCAGCCAAGGACAAAAAAGAAACAACCGGCATGGCTTCTGAATTGGGCAAAACCTTGAGCAGCAAATTCGGAGTTTCCCTGGGCGAAGGAACGGCTATAAAAGCCCTGGATAGCGTATTGGGAAACGATGCTAAAGGCGCACTCTTTAAGGCGGTTCTGAAGGGCCTTTCCTAAAAACCTACGGCAACGCCCGGTTTTTCGCGTAGGCATCCAATAAGCCTGCGTTATCCATCGCCTTCTGAAGGCGGTTAATCGATAACGCGGCTTTCTGGTTGCCTGTTTCATCAAACAGCCTTTGCATTAGTATGGCTGCTCCTTCAAGATCCCCCTGCAATTCAAGAAGAAGCCCGGCATTATAAGCGGCAGCAAAACTGCCGGTTTCCCTGTAGATTCCGAGAAACGCTTCTTCCGCGCTTTTATAATTTCCTTTTCTTACCAAAGCAGAAGCGTCTTTAGCGCGTTTCTTTATATCCTTATCTTTTATTGCCACTGGTTCGAACTCACGCCTTTCGGTCAGGGTATAAGGAGCCAAATAATAAGCAATTCCCGCCATACCCTTTTGAACCATTTCCTGTAAAACGGCTTCCACCGGCTTAAGGCTTTTCCAATCTTCACTGGAATAGCTATTGTTGAAATTCATCGTATCGGTTCCAATTATTTGCGCGTCACTGGTTCGTGTGAGAGTGAAGTTATAGGATAGCTGGACATCGCGTTTGTAAATAATAAATCTGACAAGGTTTCCTTCTTTATCCCTTCGTGAGTCAAATTCCTGGCTGTCCTGAGAAGCCGCAGAAATAATCTGGCCGCTAAAGAGAGCGTCGGCGTAGTGCGTCACATTTCCTTTGGCCTCCCGCACCCGCTGGATTTCCGCCGAGTCAATCAGGGTAAATCGTTTTACCGCCTGGATGCGCGAGCGGCTCACGCTTGTCAACAAAGATGAAGCGCGGCTTTGCAGCGGTGTATTTTGTGTCGTCGCAAAAGGCATAATCGCCACGCGTTGAATTCCTGCTGTATTCCAGACTGGAAGCTGCTGTACCTGAACAGTTACCGCAGTCGCACAGCTTGCATAAATGGACGCGAGGGCAAGAATGCCTATTGAGAAAACCAGGAGGGATGTGGGTTTTTTCATAAAGCCACTATACAATAATTTTAGCGCATTGCGTAGCATTCTTCCGGAGACTGACTCAGTATTATTACCGATACATACGACTCTGGTTAAAAAAAAACAAATTTGTATAATAAATTAGCTGATATATTCAGAAAAAAATGAAAGCACGGATTAATAATATTTTAAAAGACAGGTAGCATATGAAAAAACAGGGCTTTAACCCGTATCTTCCTTCATGGGAATATGTCCCGGACGGAGAGCCAAAAATATTCGGCGGCAGGGTCTACGTGTACGGCTCTCATGATAAATTTAACGGCTATGTTTATTGCATGAACGACTACGTCTGCTGGTCGGCGGACATAAGCGATCTGACAGACTGGCGCTATGAGGGTGTGATTTATTTAAAAACAGACGACCCCTTCAACAAAGACGGAGCCATGAACCTTTACGCGCCCGATGTAACCCGGGGCCCTGACGGGAAGTATTATCTTTACTATGTCCTTGACAAAGTGAATGTCGTCTCTGTCGCGGTTTGCAATAAGCCTGCCGGAAAGTATGAGTTTTTGGGGTATGTGCATTACGCCGACGGAACCATGCTCGGCAGAAAGGAGGGGGACATTCCCCAGTTTGATCCGGGCGTTCTTACGGAAGGCGGGAAAATATACCTGTATACGGGGCTTTGCACAAGGGTTAAAACGGAAGATAACAGATCCCATTCATCGGCAGTAGTCCTGGGGCCGGATATGCTGACAGTGCAGGACGGGCCTTTTCAAATCATTCCCGGAGTTAACGCAAGCAGCAGCACAGGGTTCGAAGGCCATGAGTTTTTTGAAGCGTCTTCTATCCGCAAAAAGGGCGATACGTATTATTTTATCTATTCTTCTGTTGCCCTGAACGAGCTGTGTTACGCGACAAGCAAAAATCCGCTTGCAGGTTTTTCCTACGGCGGAGTGATTTTAAGCAACGCCGATTTGCATATTGATTCTTACAAGCCCGCCGAAAAACTGATGTACTGCGGCAACAACAATCACGGTAGCATCGCGGAGATAGCGGGGAAATGGTATATCTTCTACCACAGGCACACAAACGGGAATGAGTTTAGCCGCCAGGCCTGCCTTGAACCAATCGAAATAAATAAAGACGGCTCTATCCCCCAGGTCGAAATGACCTCTAATGGCCCTAACGGCAGCCCCCTTGCCGGCAAGGGCGAATATCCTGCTTACATTGCGTGTAACATTTTCCGCATGGAAGAGAAAGCGCCCACGGACGCGCCTTCAAAACCATACTGGCCGTGCCGCAACCCCGAATTACCCTACATCACCCAGGACGGAAAAGACGGCGACGAGGAAACCGGCTTTATCGCGAATATACTGGACAATAGCGGCATCGGTTTTAAATACTTTGACTGTAAAGGAGTAAGCTCCGTAAAAATAAAGGTACGCGGATACAGCCGCGGCGCTTTCGAGGTAAAAACAAAATGGGACGCCGCTCCCTTAGGGAAAATAGAAATCGTCTCCAGCAATATCTGGAAAGAATTTTCTTCCAATATAAAAATACCCGACGGAATACAGGCGTTGTACTTTGTTTACAGGGGCACAGGAAACGCAACTTTGGGCGCATTTAGTCTGGAGTAAGAACTTATCTGTAAATAAAATCCTACCACAAACCTCACGATAGCCGTGAACCTTTACTCAATCATTATGCTATACTCTCCCTATGTCCCTTAACTGGAAAGAAATAAACCTTATCCTCGAAGAGCTTGAATTGCCAGGCGCGCAGATCCAGAAAGCCATTCAAAGCGCTTTCGATGTCCTGTGCCTAAAGCTCTACGGGAAAGGCGGGGCAAAAACCCTGCTTGTCTCAATCAGCCCGCTTGCGTGCAGGATCCATGAGACCTTTGATTCCGCGCCAAAAAGCGCCAGGCCGCTGCGCTTCGCGGAGTTTTTAAATTCCAGAATTATTAACGGCCGGATTGAGGAAGCCGTCCAGCTTGGAAATGACAGGATAGTTCGGATTACTGTCAGACACAATTCGGAAGAAGGGGAAGAAAACTTTCTGATTTATATCAGGCTCTGGTCAAACGCGGCAAATGTGATCGTTACGGACATGGAAGGGAAAGTGCTGGACGCAATGCGGCGGCTGCCAAAAAAAGGGGAGGTTTCAGGGGGCTTTTACAAGCCGGAATCCTTGTCAGATAGCAAAGCAAAAAGCGGCAAAGAGTTTCATGTTCGCTCTTTTCCGGAAGATCTGCTTGAAGGCTTGCCGCCTGACGCATCTTTTAACCATAAGATCGACGCTTTTTACCGCCGGGAGGGTGGAGCGCTTTCGCTTGACAGTTTACGGGAAGAAGCCAGGCGGAAAGTGGAAGCAAGCATCGACAGGTTAAAATCTTCCCAGGAAAAACTTAAAGAGAAAAAAGCCGATTTTTCCAGGGCGGAAAGGTTTAAGGAATACGGCGACATAATCCTATCGAACCTCAATCTGATTAATCCGGACGATGAATGGCTTGAAGTAAAAGGCTTCGGCGTAGAAGGAGAAACAGCAGGCACGGTAAGGATAAAAATCGACCCGCATAAAAAGCCTTCGGCTTGCGCAGAAGATTACTATGAACAGTACAGAAAAGCTAAAAGCGGACTGGCGGAAGTGCAGAAACAAATCGAAGAAGGCGAAGAGGAGCTTCTGCGCCTTGAGGAGACTCTGAATTCCCTGCTTGCCGAAACCAACCCGTTAGTTCTAAACAAGCTTTTAAAAACCTCGCTGGTTCATGGGAAGTTGATTTCCCCTGCACGGCAGGACGACCTCAAGCGGCCCGGGCTGTCTTTCCGCCGCAAAGGCTGGCTAATCATCGTTGGGCGGGACGCGGCGGAAAACGACGCCCTTTTAAGGAAGCACGTTAAAGGCGGCGACCTCTGGCTCCACGCGAGGGACTATCCCGGCTCGTATGTGTTTATCAAGCAGCGCCCAGGAAAAACCATACCCCTGGATATCCTGCTTGATGCCGGCAACCTTGCCATCTTCTATTCAAAGGGGCGGAAAAACGGCGGAGGGGATCTTTTTTATACCCCTGTAAAATACCTTCGGCGGGCCAAAGGCGGGCCAAAGGGGCTTGTGCTGCCCACCCAGGAAAAAAATTTGTCGGTAAAGCTTGAAGAAGAACGGCTGAAAGAGCTGGAGGAATGTAAGGTGGAGAAATAAAAAATGTCGCTTAAAAAAAACCAAAAAACACCGGACGATTTTTGGCGGGAGTACGAAGAACAAATCGGAGAAAAAGTCCTTGCCCGCAGCCTTGGGCAGTATGTGTCAGGCTGGGAAGAATTTGACAGCCAGGGATGGAACTCCATTTGGGGACTCATTATTGCTACGTCAGGGGGATTCCGGTTTCATCATTTCCCCCAAACAAACTGGCTAAACGCCCTGTCCAATTTAGGAAATAATAACCCCCCAAAAGAAAAAACTTTTTTTATTCCAAAAGAAAAGATCATTTCAGCAAAAATAATTGAAGAAACAAAATGGTGGAAAAAAATATTCGGTTCTGCTCCTCCACAGCTTCTGATTGATTACAAGGATGTAACAGAAAACACAAAACAGGTATTGCTGGAAGTGGAATTCAGACATGAAAACTTGGCTGAGTCACTGAATGTTTCTAACATCGTTCCATAAAGACCTCACACAAAGGCACAGAGTTCACAAAGAACACAAAGGAAGATCAAATTTCCGTTTTTCCTTTGTGGCCTCCGTGCCTTTGTGAGATGAATTTTTCTTTAATAAAATTCCAGTAATGTAAAACGCTATCCGCTGTTAGCAGAAAGGGCGGCGACTGCCGCGCCTAGAAGGGAAGCCTTTTCCACCGGGGATATGGCATAGGAGCGCGGCTTGCCCCTGTTGAGCAAAACGTGAAGATGCGATTCCAGGGCGCTTCTCATCCCCTTGTAAATCATGTAGGTAGTTCCTTCTACCGCGACACGCACAGGCACAAAGGGATCGAAACCCGCTCCGGCTTTCTCAATAGCTGCGGCAAGCACAGCCGCTGAAAGAATAGCGCCGCGCTCGGTTACGATCGAGGTAAGGTACGCAAAGCTAGTTATAGCGTCTCTTTCGTCAGGGCCGAAAAGTTCCCCAATCGGGCCGGAGCGGGCAAGCGGTTCGTGCATAAACGCGTTAAGGTCTTTCGTCTGCAATGTCGGCCAGGAAAGGAATTCATCCGCTTTTTTGAAACTAAAAACGCCGTCGCGCAAAGCCCGGGAAATAATGTGGAACGTAAGCGGCCCAAGGTAAGCACCGGAAGCGGCTTTTTCCAGGGTATAAGCATCTGGGAATTTTGTTGTTTTATCATATTCACTGTCAAGAAACCCGACATAGCGGTGGGCAAAATTGCCCGACTCGCAGACCACAATTTGCGGTCGCTCGGCGTAATTAAAATTTATTTTAGGTATGCAGCTTTCAGGGTAGGCGGTGTTAAACCCCGTTCCCAGAATAAAGCCCACCACAGGCCCAATCTCCACTCCGTATTTATCCTCTCCCCGGCGAAGGCCGCCATGCGACGGCAATTCCGAAAAACCGGACAGCAGCGTTGCCACCGTATCATTCAAGAGGACTATCTTCTCAGGCGGTTTGGCGTTCCGCCGGATCAGAGCTTCCCTTAACCCAGCGCCCATTGCTTTGCCAATTACCTCAGGAGCGTCTACCTCTTTGCTAAAGGACAGAAGGATTCCATCCGTTTCTTTGGTAATCTCCATTGCATAGGAAAAACAAAACCCAATCCCTTCAATCTTTTTTTCGGCTTTTTCAATAAGCGGCGCGGTTACAGTGGCAATCTCGTCAAAAAACGGAATCGCGCCTATGGGCCCGCTGGTACCGGGCATTGGAACCTTCTGGCTATCCTTGACCACAGCCTTGCCGCTTTTGTCAAATTCCACAAGCGCAGCCCGGAGATTGGTACCCCCTGCGTCCAGGGCGATAACAACCTTTCCCGGCGTGATTTTAGACACCGGGCTTATATAGGCAGGGATCATCGGAAGGCTGGACGGCAGCCCATTAAGCCCCCTTTCCATTTCATAAAGCACGTCCTCTACCAGCGCAGCGGAATCAATGCGATCATAGTGAAAACCGTAATAACGGGCAAACTCGGACAAAGCAGCCGGATCAAATTTTTTACTCATAGCTAAATAATAACACCAACATACTGAATTACAAGAGTCTGCTATATAAGCCTACAGAGAATCATGTAGACTGCGGTTCCGCCCAGAATGCTGATCAGAAAATTGCGCTTCCATAAATGCAAAGCAGCGGTGATTACCGAGGCGCCAAGTACCAAAAGCCCATCAATTTGATCTGCTTTAAACGAAGCGCCAAGGATGTTAAAACTCAGTACGGTCATAGCCACGGGAGGGATAATTTTTTCCGCGAAATCAACAAGGCGGCTTATGCCGCCAAGGCGCTTTATGCCGCTTTTTTCACTGTTACTGTCAGGGGCGCTATCAGCGGTTTTGTTGCGCGAAAAAAATAAAAAGGGGAAAGCCCGGCAAAAGAAGATCACCGCCCCCATTGCTAAAACCATGCCCAGGGCTTCCGCAACGCTATTCATGGCCTTCACCCCCGCGAAGCCAGTTACGCTCTACGATAGCAGAAAGAACAAGCGCTAAAGCAAGGGCAGCCAGGAGGGAAAGCGTACCCGGCAGGAAGAACACGCCCAGCAGGGCGGCGGCGGTGGAGACAATAAACACGCCGGGCTTCTTTACCCTTTTTATTTGCTCCACCATCAGAACCACAAAAAGGGCGGTCAGGGCAAAATTAATCCCCTTCATGTCAAAGGGAATAAGGGCTCCCGCAAGGGCACCTAAAAGCGTGCCGCTCACCCAGTAAGATTGATCCAGGACAGCGACATACATCATAAAGAGATGCTTTCTATCTTCCGGCAGATTCGGCATGGATGAAAAAAGGGCGAAGGTTTCATCGGACAGGGAAAAAATAAGGTAGGGCTTAAAAGGGCCTGAAAATTTATTCAGCATGGAAAAGCTGTACGCCGCGTGCCGGATATTTAAAACGAGCTGGATAAGGCAGACTTCCAGGAGGGTCGTCCCCGCCATAAAAAGCCCGATGGCGAAAAACTGCCCCGCTCCGGCAAACATCCACAGGCTCATTGAAAGGGCAAGCCACCACGGATAACCAGCCCCGGTTGCGACAAGGCCAAAGGCAATGCCAAGGGTTATATAGCCAAGCAGTACGGGAACAGAATATTTTAAAGCTTCCAGAAAAACAGCCTTGCGGGAAAATCCTGGTAACGCATTGTCTATCATGTTAAAACTCGCAAGTCAGTTGGATTATAAATCCACCCAGACCGCTCCCTTCTCGGAGCTCTCCGCGCACTTGTTGATAAACCTGACCCCATCTACGCCCATTTCAACGCCGGGGAAATCCATATCCTCTTCGCTGATAGTTTGGCCTGCCTTGAGTTTTGCAAGTGCGCCAATGTAGGTCTTGTAGATATTTCCCATTATCTCATGATAACCAGCCATGTGGCTTGACAGAACCTGCGAGTGATTTTGCGCGAGGGGATGAAAACCGTCCTCGCCCAGCGCCCAGCATTCCTTTGGCTGTCCCAGTTTAAAAAGGTCAATATAGTCGGGATTTTCCTGCGTCCACTGGATTGAGCCTTCCGAACCCAGAATTCGCAGGCGAAGCCCATTGTCGTAACCGATGGCTACCTGGCACGGCCAGTAAAAGCCCTTTGCGCCGCTTGTATATTCAACCATGATGTTTGCGTTGTCGTCCAAAACGCGGCCTTCGACAATTTTATCCAGCCTGGCGCATAGGGACTTTATCCTGAGCCCTGTTACGCAGGAAACCATATTTTCGATGTGAGAACCTATATCCCCCACAGTGTTGGTTCTGCCTGAGCTCTTTGGATCCAGCCGCCATTTCGCCTGCTTGTTGCCTTCTTTTTCAACGGCAGTAGCCAGCCAATTCTGCAAATACTCGGCGTTCACATAGCGAATTTCGCCGATGCTGCCTGAGCGGATCATCTCTCTAATCTGCTTAACTGCCGGAAAGCCTGTGTAGGTGTAAGTGACGGCAAAGAGCAGTTTGTTTTTCTTTGCAATATCCGCCAGTTCCCGGGCTTCCTCTACTTCCAGGGTAAGGGGCTTGTCGCAAACAACATGAATTCCCTTATTTAAGAAAGCTCTGCATGCCGCGAAATGGCTGTCATTGTGTGTAGCGATTACAACAAAATCGATCTTGTCAGATCGCACAGCTTCGGCCTCAGCCATTTCCTCAAAAGATATGTAGCAGCGATCCATGGCAATACCCAGGGCTTTGGCGGTCGCTGTGTTATTTTCGGCGGAACGCGAAAAACAACCAGCTTCAATTTCCGCCAGGCCATCCAGGGCGATTGCTTTGCGGTGTGTGTCGCCGATCATTGAGCCATACCCACCGCCTACCATGCCGTAACTTAATGTGATGTCTTCTTTTGCGTTGGTAATTTTTTCTATCACTTTAAACACCTCTAAAAAAATTGCGACACGGCCGACTCGAACGGCCCACCTACAGCTTAGAAGGCTGTTGCTCTATCCGGATGAGCTAGTGTCGCATAAAGCTTAATACTAATGAAGCTTTAGTTCCAAAATTTCTCACAAAGGCACAGAGGACACTAAGTACACTAAGGAATAATACTGTCCCATAATACTAGACTTCTATATATCACAAATATCCAATCTTTGAAAGGGGATGACTTCACATTAAAAAACAAAAGAAAAATCATATTGTGAACGCATATAGAACTAATAAAGCGCAGTTCTTTGTGACCTTTGTGTCCTCCGTGCCTTTGTGAGATTATTATCTCAACTCTTCCTTCCGACGGCAATCAGGATTTCGGCGTTTTGATCGTAGGGGCGTTCGTCCCAGCCGCCGTAAAGATCCACGCCCGCAAAGCCCGCCTTAAAAAGCAAGGCCCGCAGCTCCGTTGCAGCGTAAAGCCGCTGGGTAAAGGTTTTCTCAATTCGCTTTCCATTGAGCTCGGCGTTGGGGACAAGAATCCAGCGGTTTTTAAGGGCGGCCCAGGAGTCAACCGCTTCGTACTCGGTAAGCACGGTGTAGCCTGCCCTTTCAAACCATTCCCCGGGAACAAAATCCCTGACAGCAATTTCCTTGCCCAGGGTTTCAATGATGAAAGTTCCGCCGGGCTTTAGGGATTCATATACATTCCGCGCCAGAAGCAAATCGTCTTCCGGTTTTTCAAAATAGCCAAAAGAAATATAGAGGTTCACCGCTGTGTCAAAAAAACCCGGACGGGCAAAAGAGCGGGCATCGGCCAGGACATACTCGATATCAAGGCCTTCGTAAGCGGCGTCTTCGCGGGCGGTTTCCAATAGGGATTCGGTAATGTCTACGCCGGTCATGGCAAAACCCCGGCGGGCAAGTTCCGCCGTGATTCGGCCCATGCCGCAGCAGAGATCCAGCGCCCTTGGGCTGCCGCCCTGGGGTACCAGACCGTAAAGGCTTAATCCCGCAAGACGGGTTACGCCGTCCGCGACTTCGGGGACTTCAGCCCAGTGCTTATCGTCAAATATTATTGGAGAATAATTTTTCCAGAAATTCGAATCTTTAAACCATTCTTCCATCGGTCTTCTTCGCTTAATGCCATTTCCTATTCCCTACTGTTTTTTCCACACGCTGCCGTCGGATTCTATAAGGGTCTTGGAGTTGGTGATTGTGAACGATATGGGCTGGTCAAGACCGGTCAGGATCAGGGTTTTGCCTGATACGGTAAATGTACCGCCAGCGGTGATGTTTTGTCCGGAGGGGGAGATCGACGCGGGGACAAACGTAGTGAATGAACCGGGACCGAAGGTGATTGTCCACGCGGGAACATCGGTATAGCTGTACGTGCCGCTGGGGGCTTTATTGCCGCAAGAGGCCATGAATAGCATTACCGACACTAAAATGATAATTCCAAAAATTTTGCCTGAGTTCTTCATTATAATTCTCCTTTATAGCAGGTATGATGGCACCTCGCCTCTGTTTTGGGCAAGGGTTTTTAGTAACTCCGCGTGAAGCCACAGGTTCTTTTCGGCAGTACCATCGGCGGCAGAGCCGGAATAGTTCAACCTGGCGGCAAGCACCCTGCGCGCGTCAAGGCTGCTGTTCATGTCCAAAGCTGACATAAGATCGACAATCGAAAGCCTCCAGTTGGATGGCCTGCCCTTCGCCCTTACCCTGGCTTCAATGATTGCCTCCACCTCGGGTGTCAGTCCATTTACCCCGGCGTACTGCGTTACATTTTGCGCGGTCATTGATCCTGCCGCTACCGCTTCCTTCAGCTCCCATGGCATCTCGCCTCTGTTCAGGGCAAGGATCCTTAACAACTCCGCATGAAGCCACATATTCTTTTCGGCGGAACCATCGGGGGCATAGCCGGAATAGTTCAGCCTGGCGGCAAGAGCTTTGCGCGCGTCAAGGCTGCTGTTCATGTCAAAAGCTGACATAAGATCCACAATCGAAACCCTCCAGTTGGAAGGCCTGCCATTCGCCTTTACCCTGGCCTCAATGATTGCCTCCACCTCGGCGGGTTGCAGTTGATTGGATCCCCACCCGGAATATGACTGGCTATATGGCTCGGTGTATGACTGTTCCTTTGGCGGGGCTTTTGATCCCACCAATGCCGCCGCTTTGGCTGCTGCCGCCAAGTTAGCCGGTGAAGCCGCTTGGGGGGGCGACATAGTGCCAGTGGCTTTAGATCCTACCAATGCCTCAGCTTTAGCAGCCGCCGCTGAGGTCGGCGTGGCTTTCGCTGAGGTCGGCGTAGATTTTTTAAGCGCTTCTTCCGCGACCGTTTTAAGAACCTCAGCCGCACCTTTTTTAACAGAGTCTAAAATTCCCATTTTTATCTCCTTTATAAAGCATTATACCACAAAAAATGGTGCCTTACAGAACCGATGGCAGGCAATTAGAAAAAACTAATCTCATAAAGGCACATCGAACCTTTGGTTCGCGATCACAAAGAACACGGAGGTTGGGCTAAATATGTAAATTCTGATGTACCCTCCAGTATTTTTATGATTTAAAAGCTGAGAAATAAAAGAAAAATTTCTTGTTTTCATCTGTGTCCTTTGTGAGCACCGTGCCTCCGTGAGAGGTTTCCAAAAACTAAAAAATGTACTGAAACGACAAACCTATCTGAAAAAATTTGTCCTCCCAATAAGGTTCAGGAGGGCTTACTCTCTCTTTTGGGGGCAAAAGAACAGAATAAAGGCCCTGATGGTTGTTTGCGAAAGGCGACATCTGAATTCCAATCATCAAATGCCTGTTTACCATGTAATTAGGAGAGAGATAAAATGAACCGGTTCCAAAGTCATAACCCATGTGTAGAATAAAATCATTGTACCCTATGATTCCATAGGGAGCTAACGTACCGCCTGTTACAGGATGGGTATGGTGAAGGTGACTTTCTTCTTTCGTAAAAAACAATCCAAACAACGATATAGTAAAGTTTCCGCCAAATCCAAAACGAAATTTATTCCCTGACGGAAACAAAAGCATAGTATTAAACGCAGGACTAAACCAATTCAAAAAAGATGAAGGGCCGCCATAGTTATAAATATAATTGCTGCCTGACCACTTATATGCTTCCGTTTCAGCAGAAATAATACCAATAACTCCGCCAAGGGAAAATTTTACCGAAGGAATAAAAGATATTCCTTCTTCAGCGCTAATAGGCGATATTGGTATAGCAATAAAAGTAAATATGAAAAGAATTATTTTCTTCATTAAGCACTTTATCCCACTCTTCGTTTGCTATACCCCTATACTACCCCTTTCCCGCCACAACGGCTGCATTTACCTGTACCCTTACAAAAAGTACATACCAAAAATCCGGCTCCATGACAATGTATGCATACACCTCTTTTATCATCTTTGCCAGTACCATTACACGGCATACATGCTAACTTACCCTTATTACAAACACCTGTATAATTCTTTATGTAATAAGTGCATTTTCCATTACCGAGGCAAAGAGGACACTTTTTACCTGTGTTTGATGAAGCTGAAGCATTCCGCGATGTTGAAGAATTATTTTGCGCCGTTTGTTGCGCGCTGGCGCTTGGTGAAGCAGGCTGTGCACTGGGTTCCAAAGCGTTGGCAATATCCGCGGTAGCGCTCGTAACGGCTGCCAGGGCGTTCAATATCTCTACAGTGTTTTCCATTTTGATTTGCTTTGCTACCTGTTTTTGGTTTTTAATGGCGTCAGCGTTACCCTGTTCCGCGGATAATTTAAACCAATAGGATGCCATTTCCCGATTCGAGGAACCATTTCCGGCGGCAATTTTATCATTAGAATAGAGAGAGCCCAAATTGTTTTGAGCGAGCGAGTGGCCTTCCGTCGCCGCCTTTTCATACCATTTTGCCGCTTGCGCGTAGTCAACTTTTGCGTTCAAGCCCGCATCATACATATATCCCATCTCGAAAAATGCCGGTATAAAGTTAGCGGCTGCCGCTTTTTGTAAATATGGCATACCTTTGGCGTAATCCTTACTTTGACGGTATGCGCTCCATAATTCCTCCTGCGCGGGCGGCCAGCCTGAATCGGCTGATTTTGTTAATATTTGCGCAGCATCTGATTCGCCCATGGTTTTCGCTTTTAAATAATCCATATATAAAGACATTCCCTGGCTGCGGGAATTTCCTTTCTGGCCTTGTTGTATTTGGTAATCCAAAGCGTAAATATCAGTCCATACGTCGCGCCCGGCTAATGCTGCGCCCTTTAATACATCCATTGCCTTAGGCAAATCCTGCTTTACGCCTAATCCCAACCATAAAAATCTCGCTTCAATTACCGAGTATTCACTTGAAAGGTCAGACGCTTTTTTAAAATTATTAAAAGACGCGTTATAATCGCCTGAGCGATATTGCGCCGTACCGGCGTCAGAATAGGCCGCGGATAATATTGTCGCCTTCTTTTTTTGTTTTTCGTAAATTTCCGCGGCTTCGTTCAAATACTGCGCTGCCTCAGAATAGTTTCGCAGTGATTCCGGACCTGTATATAATATTTTGCCAAGGTTATGGTATGCCTCGCCCGTGTTTCCATTGCTAACCGTTACGCATTTCCTGTACTCGTCAATTGCCTGGTTATAGAGGTTTAACGCTTGCTCGTCTTCATCTCCGTATTTTTGCCTTCTTTCAGATGCTTGTTTATCAAGCCTTTTGGCTTTACTAAAATTTGGCCTTTGCTGAAAACTTGCGAATTGCTGCTTAATATTATTCGAAAAGCTTTCGGCTCCCTGCGAAACAGTATCGATTCCGTTTTTCGAAAAATCCCTTATTCCTTCCATTGAAGTACAGGAAATGATGAAAAACGCGGTAAGCACTAAGACTGCTGCCAATAAAAAGGAATTAACTCTACTCATTTTCTCTACCTTAGTATAAGTCTATAATGCGGCGGCTGCCGCGTATTTTATTTTTAATGGCGAAAACTACGCTTATAGCGTTATTTTATCACTACGCGATTAAAAATGCAAGTGAATAAAGATTTTGGAGAAATTTCAGGGCGTATGGTGTCCCCTTTCTTACCTGCCCTTTACTTCCACCAATACCGAGCTGGAAATAAGCTTGTTCCTGTCGTCATAGGTTTCAGTTTTTACCTTTCCAATATTAGGTGCCCACCACGCAATAATTGTCTGAACGGTGCTAATGCCCATGGTGGTGGTGGTGTTTTTCTGTTGAATCTTATGGCACCTGAATGTTCCAGCGGGAACTTTTACATTTTCTATGGCCAGGCATTTTTCCTCGGTCTTTAACAGGGTATTCATCTTCATAACGCCAGCGTCCATTGTTATGGTTGCATTGGAAGGCTTGAGCGACTGGCCGGGCTTCAGGTTGTTTGGCATTGGCATCTCCACCGGCGTTCCTTTAACATCCATCTTTACAGCTTTACTTTGCAATTCAGCCGGAAGCATCTGCTTTATATCCATGACCACTACGCCGTCTTTTATAATCACCTTATAGGTCAATCCACTGCGTGAACTATTGAAGGGTTTGCGGTTTTTATCCAGAGCGCTTACCCCGAAGGTAACAGTCATATTTTTGCCTGAGCCTTTAACATCTTTGATAGTTTGCACTCCATAGCTCTCGATATTTCCTCTGGCATCTTTCTGCGCAGAGATCAGTACTGTTCCAGCCTTAGTGGGGAAAAAACTATTTGCACCAGAAACAGGGGGAGTCGGTTTTGGCGGCGGTGGCGGAGGAGTCGGCTTTGGAGTTGGTTTTGGGGTTGGCTTTGGCGGAATCGGTTTTGGAATCGGCTTTGGCGGAGTCGTCTTGGTAGCCCAGTGCGCGTAAAGCGTGTGGTTTTTGTCTGGCGCTTTTATCGACGATGTTACTTTAGTCCCACTCTTGGCTGCGGTATACCAGCCCTCAAATTTGCTTCCTGTTTTGGAAACGGTTGGCAGAGTGCCATAAGCGGTGCCAGCTTTTAACGATTTGCTTGCCGGGCTGGGCTTGCCGCCGTTGGCGTTGAAAGTAACCGTTAGCTTAGCGGGAGCAACGTTAGCCCAGTGCGCGTAAAGCGTGTGGCTTTTATCGGGCGCTTTTATCGACGATGTTACTTTAGTCCCGCTCTTCGCCGCAGTGTACCAGCCTTCGAACTTGCTTCCGATTTTGGAAACGGTTGGCAATGTGCCATAGGCGGCGCCAGCTTTTAACTCTTTGCTCGCCGGGCTGGGCTTGCCGCCATTGGCGTTTAAGCTAACCGTTATGCTCTTTGCGGCAGATTTCGCGCCTTTTACCTTTTCGCCAGAACCATAGGTAGGGTTAAACTGGGGCCCCGAGTTTGGATATCCTTGCCGGTAGCACGGGTTGTATTTAGTTAGCCATTTGGTACGGCGTATATCAATAATGTCAGCCATTGAAACTCCCCTGACATACAGCTTCCATTCGTCCTCGTACCAAATATCATCTGATTTTAACGCGTATTTTTGCCTGTCGTATTCAGCTTTTTTGTCTGCGTCTCTTCCGTCGCGAAAATCCCGCCACGCTGACCCGTAATACGCGTCCATAAATTTACCGAAAAGAGTAGCCGCCAGGTCTACCAAACCAGCCGGGGGGAACGCCGTTGTTACCCCTGTTTTTGCCATATTGGCGCCAACCAGACACATATCGTGAATAATGTCTTCCTGCACCTTCTTATTGCTGGTTTGTGACAGTTTCATAAGAAGGTCCCACATTTTTCGTTTATCAACTTCAAGACTGATGCCTGACAGAACCTTCCCTCCTACATCCAGCTTTGCGGCTAATTTCCCAAACTTCGCCAATTCGGCAATTATTCCCGCAAGGTCTGTCCCGATAGAAACCCACTCCAGACCCTTCTCTCCGGCATCTTTTACTTTCGTAAAGGTAGTCTCCTTCGCCGGTTGCCGCAATGTCTTTACCGATAGAATCTCAATATCTCTGACAGTCGCGGGTACTTTATCGCTCCACCTCGAAGTCGCATTGGTGATGGCGTCTAATTCGGCTTCTTTTTGCGAGGGCGAATCGATGGTATAAATTTCCTCCAGCTTCCAGGATTTGCTTATTCGCACCTTTATTTCATATTTTCCCAGACCTGACTTCTCGCTTAGCTCTTTACTAACCGCGTCGGCGGTTTTTTCGATACCATCTGCGGTCTTTTTCCCGGCATCAGCCCAATCCTGAGAAAATTTCTCCCCTGCCGCCAATTTCCTTGCCTTGCTAACATTTATAGCCGCACCCCACTTTTTATACGCCCGATTCATAGCCTCTGTTTTGGCTTTTTCTTCCGTGGTTGCTTCTATTAAAAACGTATCAAACTGGTAATCAGGGGATCTTCGTATTATTACCTCAACTTCATACCTGTCAGCTTTTTTAAATTCTCCCATATCTTTCCTACCTTCAGTTCTTAGCCCTGCTTAATGTCCGTTATAAAAGGCGCGATGGCATCTCGCCTCCGTTTTGGGCAATGGCTTTTAGCAGCTCCGCGTGAAGCCACTTATCTTTTTCGGCGGAGCCATCGGCATCATAGCCGAAATAGTTAAGCCTGTCGGCAAGCGCCTTGCGCGAATCAAGGCTGCTGTCCATGCTAAAAGCTTTCATAAGATCGACAATCGAAACCTTCCAGTCGGAGGATATTTTCCTCTCCATTACCCTGGCTTCCATGATTGCCTCCAGCTCGGCGGGCGACAGTTGTTTTGGCTCGGTCTTTGATCCTGCCAATGCCGCCGCCTTCTCGGATGCCGCCTTCTCGGACGCCGCCGGGTCAGGCAACGGGTCTGTATTGGGCGGCGGAGCTGCTTTAGGCGGCGACGGGCTAAGGTCTTTTAACACAGCATCCGTAACCTTTGTTCCTACCGCTGCCACCGTTTTGGAGATGACTGACTCAATCGCCCTGGACGACGAGGACGACACGGCTTTTGATGTAGTATTCGCGACACTTTTAGCCCCTTTTATCGCGCCATCTTTAAGCGAATCTAAAATTCCCATTCTTTTCTCCTTTTTAAGTCGCGTAAGCGACGTGCTGTTTTATGAACAGCTTGTTAATCTAACGCCATCGCGCAGCGATGGCGATAACTCCTTTTTATTATTATACCTTACTGGCGGCAATTACCGCGTTTTTAATGCCTTTTGGCACATACTTCATTGCGTCCTTGTCCTGCTTCACAGCCTCGACGCAGACGGCCTCGGTCTTCAGCGTGTCGGGGACGAATCGCAGCGCCTGGCCGTCTTGTTGCACTGCGGCAAGGTAGAGCGCTTCGGTCCTCAACGCCTCGGGGACTGAGCTCAGCAAACTGCTGTCTTGCTGTATAGCGGCAAGACATACGGCCTCAGTCCTCATTGCTTCGGGGATGTATCTCAGCGCATAGCCGTCTTTTTGCACGGCGGCAATGTAGACGGCTTCGGCATTCAGCGTGTCAGGGATGTTTTGCAGCACATTATCATATGACTTGCTATTTTGCACTGCGGCAATGTAGACGGCTTCGGTCTTCAGCGCGTCAGGGACAAATTTCAGTGCGCCGCCGGCTTGTTGTACTGCAACAAGACAGAGGGCTTCGGTGATAAGCGCGTAAGGAACATATTCCAGCGCATAGCCGTTTCTTTTCACTGCAGCAAGGCAGACGGCTTCGGTCTTCTGCGCCTCGGGCACGAATCGCAGAGCGGTATCATAGGGGCCATTTTGCACTGCGGCCAGGCACATGGCCTCTGTCCTCAGCGCTTCGGGGACGTATTCCAGCACCCAGCCGTTTTGCTGGACAGCGGCAAGGTAGAAGGCCTCGGTCTTCAACGCCTCCGGGACGTATTCCATCGCACTGGCTCTATCTTTTACTGCGGCAAGGCAGACGGCCTCGGTCTTTTGTTCTATAGGAAGACGCCGCAGCTTTAGCCCTGCGGGAAGACACTTTAATATATAATTTTCTTCAAACCAAGGATACCTTGACATCCAGTATTTATCTGCGTTTCTGGAACCAGAAAACATAGCATCAAAACTAATATTCCCACTAGCCCATGACTTTTCTTCTTCATTCAACTCCACCTGTGGAAATGCGGCATGGAAGAGGGCCTCGGTCCTCTGCGCGTCGGGGACGTATTGCAGCGCATAGAAGTGTTGTTGCACTGCGGCAAGGCAAAGGGCCTCGGTTTTCAGCGCGTCGGGGACGTAGGACAGCAGACCGCCGTTTTGTTGCGCTGCGGCAAGGCAGACGGCCTCGGTCATTAGCGCTTCGGGGACGTATTGCAGCGCATGGCCATCTTTCTGCACTGCGGCAAGGCAGAGGGCTTCGGTCTTCAGCGCCTCGGGGACGTATTGCAGCGGGCAGTCGCCGCCTTTCTGCACAGCGGCAAGGCAGAGGGCCTCGGTCTTCAGCGCGTCAGGGACGAATTGTAGCGCATAGCCGTTTTGCTGCACAGCGGCAAGGCAGACGGGCTCGGTCTTCAGCGCATCGGGGACGTATTGCAGTGCATTGCCGTTGTCTTGCACTGCGGCAAGGCAGAATTCTTCTGTAAGAAGTTCTTTCGGGACTTCCTTAACATTTTGAATATCAGACTTTATCTTACTAAGCCAATCTTCTTGCTCTTTACATAACGCCATATATAACTCCTTATATAAATACTCTCTGGCTACGCACATGGTGACCAATGAACCGAAGGTAGGTTTTATTGCTTCACCACTGGTAATCTCTGTTTTCCTACTTATTTTCCAGTTCCAGAATCTCGGTAATGACTGCAGTAGAATCCTTAAAAGTGGCCGTTATAGCATCTGCCTCTTTCATAGTCTTCATTTTTTCTTTAAATATATCAAACACAAGATTATCAAATCTATGCTCATACACATTATGAAAAGCTTGATGATTAGGATCAGTGACATTAGCGGTTATTTCCGACACTTTTTCAATCTGTAGACCATGGTTTTCAATAATATTGCATACACTGTGGACCATATCACAAACAACCGGTATTATCTTTCCGTAAAGATCGCCGCCCGCAAATCCCGAAAGATTTGAAATTATTTCCAGCATCTTCTTTCTCCCCTCACGCGCCACGCCCATTTTTTCTACATCGGTTTTTGCGTTTTTATACTTATCTCCCCAGTCAACAACTTTAGCCATATCACTGATGGTTTCGCACACATTCCAAGTTTTGTTTACTATCCCCAGTTTCTCGGAAATTTTTTCCAAATGTCCTTTAAGCACTTGCACCTCATCATTATCTACCTCCCCTAATAACTCGATCAATATATTCAAATAATCTTCCACATCTTCAAGGTTATCAAGGTCTACTTTTTTCCAGTCTTTAAGTTTACCAAAGCCCACATCAATAATACTTATATTCGCACTGGCAAGATTCGCCACTGGCATAAAGCCAGTCGTCACAGGCAGAAGACCAGTTACAAAAGGTTTATAAGTATGATCTTTTTTAGCATTGCGTGCCTTTATTTCATATTCAAAACTCGTGCCGTGCTTATAAAAACACTTAATAAAAATCGTCATCTCCTTAATGCGTTTTAATGCTTTGTATTCAATTTGAATTTGTCCCAGCCACGTTTTAACACTTTTAATTTCGATTGTGTCTTTACGATTCAATTGTTCAAACTGGATTGACTCCGGTTTACCGGACTCCTCAAAACTGATTTCCACCCTGGTAATATCCTTAAACTCGAAGTTAGTCACTATAGGTGTATAAGTTTCTCCTTTTTCAACATTGTGTTCCACGTTGTCCCATTCATTGTAATCGCCGCCCTTATAAAAACACTTAACATAAATCGTCATCACCGGAATGGTTTCTTTTGCTTTGTATTCAATCTGAACATGGCTGCCCAGATACTCTCGGGTAACACTGATAATTTCGATTTTGTCTTTAAGGTTCACTTGCTTAAAAGGGATTGACTTCATTAAATCGGACACATTGGCAGGCTTCTCGCCAGACCTCTTCCAAGCCAATTCATCCACTTTTAAGGTCTGCCCGTCTGCACTCATGGTAAGCGTACAAGCCCTATATCCTGTACCTGTAGCAACGGAATCTCTATGCCTAGGAAACAATACTTTTCCAGACCATTTTAAGTTGCCGGAGCTTTTTATTTTACTATAAAATTCGCTGCCGACCCTAACAAAGCCTTTGGTTACAGAATCATTCTGGTATGCTTCTGTAAAAACAGTATCACTAATAGCGCTAACAACACCTGTGTTGCCGCTAAAAGTAACTTTAAACTTACCACCACCCGTCTCCCAAACACCGTCAAGCGATTGTTCGGATTTCGCAGCGGACTTCGTAGCGGATGCCGCAACCGGACTCGCAGATGCTCTCACAGCACTCTTCAGATTGGGCTTTGCAGCAAGTGTCGCAACAGATTTCGGAGCAGCCGAACCAGTTGTCGCAACAGCCCTCAGATTGGATTTCGCGGTAGGTGTCGCAACGGCTTTCACGGCGGGTTTGGCAGCGGCTTTCACAGCAGGTTTCGCAGCGGGCTTTGCGACGGCTTTCACGGCGGGCTTCGCAGCGGGCTTCGCGGCGGCTTTCACAGCGGGTTTTACGGCGGGTTTCACTGCGGGTTTTGCAGCTGGTTTCGCAGTTGCTTTCGCAACGGGCTTCGCGACGGCTTTCACAGCTGGTTTCGCAGCAGGCTTCGCGGCAGCTTTCACAGCTGGCTTCGCAACAGCCTTCACAGCGGCTTTTGCGGCGGGCTTCGCGGTGGCTTTCACGGCTGGCTTTACAACGGGTTTCGTAGTGGCTTTTACGGCGGGTTTTGAGGCGGCTTTCACAGCTGGTTTCGCAGCGGGCTTCGCGGTGGCTTTCACGGTGGGCTTCGCAGTCGCTTTCACAGAGGGCTTCGCAATAGCTTTCGCGGCAGGTTTCGCAACGGCTTTCACGGCGGGCTTCACGGCTGGTTTCGCAGTGGTTTTAGCAACGGGCTTCGCAGTGGCTTTCGCGGCAGGTTTCGCAGTGGCTTTCACGGCTGGTTTCTTCTCGGCAGGTTTCTTCACAGCGGTTTTCGTTTTTTTCATCAGGTTTTGCAACAGGTTCGCCATTTTAAATATCTCCTTTAAGTTTGTCCGTTAAAGCCGGGTTTTTTCCAATATGAAGGAAATAAGTTTTCGGTCAGTAAATAAAGCTTTATTTCTGTCATACACAGATTTCTGACAACAACCCTATTCCCTATTCCCTTCTTAATGAGAAATATTGTACCACTGCTTATACAAAAAGGGGAGATGCCAGACGGCTCTTTTTTTGCTACCACATGGCTCATTTTAGTGCGCCAGTTGGCTCATTGGTGGCGCGTATGTGTAAGACGCAATATATCAGTTAATTTATATACGGAAATCTTTACATAAAAATGAAATCTTATTATATTTTGTTATGTTGCGGATTGAAGATGTCAGAGCTTATTGTACTGATTATACTATTGTCTTAACCGAGCATTTATTGACCAGAATGCGGGAACGGCAAATAAGGCTGAAAGATATAAAAGATGCAATAGCGGAAGGAGAGATAATCGAACAGTATTCTACTGATTATCCTTTTCCAAGTTGTTTAATTAATGCTGAGAATATACATATTGTTTGCAGTGTTGGCGATGGGCATTTGTATATCATTACTGCGTATCGGCCATCGCCGGAACAGTGGGAAGCCGGAAATAGAAAACGGAAGGAGAACAAGCCATGAAATGCGGAACTTGTAAAGCGGAAATGGAAGAATCAACCGTCACTTATACCGAAGATGTTGAAAAGGGAGTTATTGTCATTCGTCATGTTCCGGCTTGTGTCTGTACGGAATGTGGCAACATCTGGTATAGCGGAACAGTTGCCGTACAGCTTGAAAAAATGGTTGATCAGTTTGCGGCTTCGGCAGGTTCCGAAGTATCGGTAATAAACTTTGCAAAATCGGTAGCATAACCGTAGAAGTTAACGCACATGGTATCCTAAGAACGAAGTAGTCACCATACGCGTTAATAATGTAAGACGCAAAAAAACCGTCCCGGGCGGGACGGCTATAATTGTAATAATGGTTTCCGACCTAACTGAGAAGGTGGCTCATGATCGTCATACCTGAAATGCTAATCTCTTGTGGTTCGCTATCTACAACACCATTAAGACAGGCGTAAGCATTCTCGGTCAGGTATATCTCGCCGGGTTTAGCTATATCTTCACCTAGCTTCGAGGCATAGTTGACCTCACAACCGTAGAAATCATTGTCGCCTACCATCAGGATATCGCCGTAACCAATGCCGATACTGACGTACAGATCCCAGTCTTCGGGCAGAAACTTGTTTGCGTTAGCGAGCTCAGCCTGTATTTTCCGGGAGGCGGTTACGGCGGAATCAACATCGTTGAAAGTGGCGAAAACATTGTCAGCCTCTGTCTTTACGACTGTTCCGCCCTCACCAACGATGATCGGTATTACAATGCCTTGCAAGCGGAGAATCATTGCCAGGAAGTGGGTAATTCCGTACTTCATGGTCAAACGCGAGAAGCCGCTCATGTCCAGCACCCACACCGCGCATTTCCTGCCAAAAGCATCCCATATCTTCTTGTCGATCTCCGCCAAACGCTCCGGGGCTTCATTACGCTCTTGTAACAGGTTCTCAAGCGCTCCAAAATTTGACATGATACTGTCCTCCTTGCTTATATTATATCCGGCTATGACGGTTAATTCCAATATGTAGGGAATAGGGGTTGGGGAATGGGGAATAGGGTTTAGGTCAGTAATCATAGCTTTGTTTCTGTCATGCGCAGATTTCTGACAATAACCCCATTCCCTATTCCCCGATCCCTATTCCCATTCTTTAAATATTCATCGCGCTTCTTCAACATATTGTTTTAGGCTTTCGATTTTTTCCAGAACCAATGTTTCTTCGGGGAAATCGGATATTATCCTTTTTACACAGTCCAGGCAAAAATCACGGCGTTTTTTGCGGTTAGTGTGCAGTTCCTTCTTTAGCCCCCAGACATGGGTAAAGGCGTTCTGGCTATCAAGGTTATTTGCGTTCAGCAGGGTTTTTACTTTAATCCCTTTGGCAGCGGCGCACATTGCCAATAGACGCTGCTCGGCGAATACCATTTCCGCCGTAATGTTTTTGGTTTCCCGCAAATTGCGCATAAACCTGATCGATTCCGAAGTGTAATATTCCTTGAACTGTTCATCGGCAATATACAACAGCGCCGTGTTGCAGGGCAAAGCCGTCCAGTCCCATTCGGCGGGAAACTGATAATTGCTGTCCAGGTTAAAAAACGCTTTTTCAGGATATATTTCACCACTGATACCCTCGCGATGCGCGACCGCCAGCTTTTCATCGTTTATATCGGCGGCAAGGGATTTCCATACGATAAAATCGGTGTCGATCATTACACAGGGGGCGGACTGCTGTTCAAGCGCGAATATTTTTCCTGCCGCCCAGAAGGACAGGGGAAATATGGCCTCACTGTCCAGCACATCAAGAGAAGCTGTTATACCCATATCCCAGACATGCGCAAGCCCCAGTTTTTGGTAGTATTCGGCCCCAACCGCGTTCGTTACCATTTTTATGCCGCCGTTATGCTTTCTCCATTCCAGCGCGGAAAGTATGGTGGTAAGCAGGTCATAATCTTCTATAAAGTATGGCGTCCCTGGATTGCGGAGGGAAAACGGTTTTGTCCAGTTAGAGTGAAAAGCGGTCATGTTTTTTAGGATGTTGGCTTTATTAAGTCTGTGCCATATCCTGAGCCTCCTGAGCCTGAAGAAATTGTGGAACTGATCTCTGCCTCTCTGATCTTTGCCTCAAAGGCTTCGGTCTTCATCGCCTTGGGGACGAATTCAAGCGCTCCGCCAGCATGTAGCACTGCGGCAAGGCAGACGGCTTCGGTTTTCAGTTCTTCAGGTACATCCTGTAGCGGATGAGTGGCATATTGCGCTCCATAGGGTATATATTGACCCGGTTGACCCATAACAGGATGAAGAGAAACAGAAGAATGCAACATCGCCTCAATGCAGAGGGCTTCAGTCATCAGCGCCTTGGGGACGTATTGAAACGCCCTTCCGTCTTTTTGCACGGCAGTAAGGCAGAAGGCCTCGGTATTCAGCGTCTCGGGGATGTATTGAAGCGCAGCGTAGTTTTGCTGTATTGCGGCAAGGCAAAGGGCTTCGGTCTTCCACGCTTCGGGGACATATTCCAGCACACCGCCGTCTCTCCGCACCGCCTCAAACCAGAACTCTTCCGTTGACCATCCCTTTGGTACGTTCTTAAAATTGTCTCTGGGTCTGGGATAGCTGTTTTCACTCAGCCATTCTTCCTGCTTTTTACTTAACGCCATATAACACTCCTTTATAGGGAATAGGGGTTGGGGAATGGGGAATGGGGTTCCGGTCAGTAAGCTAAGCTTTGTTTTTGTCATGCGAAGATTTCTGACAATAACCCCAGTCCCCGTTCCCCAGTCCCTTTCTTTTAAGGATAATTATACCAGCACTTATGCAAATAAGTAACTTGAACAATTGAAGCACATTACGACTTTTACCGCGAATTGAGACATGAAAAATCAAAGCATTTTACATCCCCGTGCAGTAACAAGGTATGAAACTATTACTCCCTTTCACCCGCTCCTATCGGGAAATCAGGTGCCTTGCCAGGGAAAACGCCGCACAGGCGAAGCCCAGCATCGTCAACTAAAGGGAATTATTTCAAATATCATCTCACAAAGGACACAAAGGCACGAAGGGCTAAAGGTGATTAGTGAGTCAGACTCTTCTTTTGTGGTTTTTTTAATGTCAAAGAAAGAAACAATAGTAGGGGAAGCGCAATTAGGTTATAACGCATACTTCTTTGTGCCTTGGTGTTCTTTGTGAGAGGTTTTTTAGTGTGATTTCCGGCGAACAAGCCGATGTCGAGATGCAGGCGAACCGCAGCAATGACGACCTCAAGGCCCGTTCCCTCCTGTACGCAAGCCGCCTGCTTGAAAGCCAGTTAGGTAGGGGAGAAGACTTTAAGGACGTAAAACGGGTATACGTGATTTTCTTTCTGGACTTTGTCCTGTATCCCCAAAGCGCCAAGGTTCCCCGACGTTACACTTTTATGGAAGAAACAGAGCACGACCGTCTTAACGAACTCATTGAAGTTATTTATTACTAGATGCCGAAAACAGCGGATGCGGTAAAGGAATACTTTGAGGGGAAGGTCGAATGGAAGGTCTCGCGGAGGGTCTCACAGAAGGCAGCAAGACCAAACAGGAAGAAATAGCGCGAAACGCTCTGGCGGAGGGTGTATCTATAGAAATTATCCAAAAAATAACCGGCCTCGATATGGATAAAATCAAAAGCTTTGATAAGCCATGACGTTACCCGGTTCTTAGTACGCCTTTATTAAGTCTACGCCGTATCCCCACCGCCTGACCCTGAAGAAATTACGGATCTGATCATCGCCTCAAAGTCTCCAGTCATCAGCGCTTCGGGGACGTATTGCAGCGCGCTGCTGTTTTGCTGCACGGCGGCAAGGCAGATAGCCTTGGTCTTAAGCGAGTCGGGGACGTATTGCAGCAAACTGCCGTCGTGTTGCATTGCGGCAAGGTAGATGGCATTGGTTTTCAGTGGTATTTGGGTATTTTGTAAACTAACACCTTTCTGCACCGCGGCGGCGCAGACGGCCCCGGTCTTCAATGCGTCGGGGACATATTGCAGCGCCCAGGGGGTTCGCTTTACGGCGGCAATGCAGAGGGCTTCGTTAATAAACGCGGCGGGGACATAATGCACCGCATAGCCTTCCTGTTGCACTGCGGTAAGGCAGAGGGCCTCGGTAATAAGCGCGGCGGGGACGTGTGGCAACGCAAGGCCGTCTTGTTGCACTGCGGCAAGGCAGAGGGCTTCGGTCCTCAGCGCTTTGGGGACGTCTCTTAGCACCTGGCCTTGTTGTTGCACGGCGGCAAGGCAGACGGCCTCGGTCTTAAGCGCGGCGGGGACCACTTCCAGCACACCGCCGCTTTTCTGTACTGCGGCAATACAGAGGGCTTCGGTCTTCAGCGCATCGGGGACGCGTTGCAGCGCATAACCGTATTTTTTCACGGCAGCAAGGCAGACAGCCTCGGTCTTAAGCGAGTCGGGAACTAATCCCAGAGCGGTATCATTGAAACCATTTTGCACTGCGGCAAGGCAGAGGGCTTCGGTCTTAAGCGCTTCGGGGACATATTGCAACGCCTCGCCGTTTTTTTGCACTGCGGCAAGGCAGACGGCCTCGGTCTTCATCGCTTCGGGGACGTATTGAAGCGCGTGGCCGTTTTTCCGCACCGCCTCAAAGCATAACTCTTCAGTTACCCATTTCTCCGACATATTCTTATTTATTAACTCTATGCCGTACCCGGAAGTGCCTGACCCTGAAGAAATTGCATATCTGATCAAACTGGTCTTTGCCTCAAATGCTTCGGTCTTCAGCGCTTCGGGGACAAATTCCAGCGCGTGGCTGTCTTTTATCACCGCGGCAAAGCAGACGGCTTCGGTTTTCAGTTCTTCAGGTACATCCTGTAGCGGATGACTGTAATAACTAGGGCCCATATGACCAAAATCATTAAAAATGGAACTAGAATGTTTCATCGCCTCAAAGCAGAGGGCCTCCGTCTTCAGCGCCTTGGGAACGTATTTAAGCGCTCTGCCGTTTTGTTGCACAGCGTCAAGGCAGAGGGCCTCGGTCTTCATCGCTTCGGGGACGTATTGCAACGCCTCGCCTGTATTTTGCACGGCGGCAAGGCAGACGGCCTCGGTCCTCAGCGCCTCGGGGACGTATTGCAGAAAATTGCCGTATTTTTGCACAGCGGCAAGGCAGACGGCCTCGGTCTTCAGCGCCTCGGGGACGTATTCCAGCGCCCGGTAGTTTTCTTGCACGGCGGCAAGGCAGAGGGCCTCGGTCTTCAGCGCCTCGGGGACAAATTCAAGCCCCATGCCGTCATTTTGCACAGCGGCAAGGCATAATTCTTCTGTAAGAAGTTCTTTCGGGACTTTCTTAAGTTTTTTCCCATTAAGAATTTTTGCAAGCTCAACCTCTTGCTCTTTACTTAACGCCATATAACACTCCTTTTAACAAATAACAAATATCAAATAATAAATATTAAAGAACAAATATTATTGAAAGATGTTTACTTCTGATACTCTCAACCTGAGCTTGATTTTTATTGCTCGCTACTCATTCTTCTTTACTCTTTGTTCTTTGCTATTTAAAACAGATAAGATGGCACCCGGCCTTCGTTTTTAGCAAGGACTTTTAACAACTCCGCGTGAAGCCAGAGGTTCTTTTCGGCGGAACCATCGGCAGCATGGCCGGAATATTTCAGCTTGTCAGCAAGTACCTTTCGTGCGGCAAGGCTGCTATTCATGTCCAATGCTGTCATAAGATCGACAATCGAAACCTGCCAGTTGGAGGGATTGCCCTTTGCTCTTACCCTGGCTTCGATGATTGCCACCACCTCGGCGTGCGACAGTTCTTTCGGCACGACATTTGAGCCTGTCAATGCCGCCGCCGTCTTAACAGCCGCGGCTGCAACGCTAATGGACAATGCCATGTTAGCCGATGAGACCGGCGTGGGGGTTGGCGTTTTTGTTCCTGCCAATGCTGCCGCCGCTTTAGCCGCCGCTGTCGCAATGCTTACGGACAACGCCACGTTAGCCGATGAGACCGGCGTGGGGATTGGCGTTTTTGCTCCTGCCAATGCCGCCGCCGCTTTAGCTGCCACTGTCGCTGCGTTAATGGACGCAGCCATGTTAGCCGATGAGACCGCCGTGGGGGTTCTCGTAATGGTCGTGGTCTGTGATCCTGCCAATGCTGCCGCAGACCTGGCGGCTGCTACCGCCGCGTTAACTGACACCACCACGTTAGACGACAAGGTCTTCAGGACGGGTGAGGTAATGGCCTGTGATCCTACCAATGTTTCAGCTTTAGCGGAAGGCGCCTGGGTGTTTGACTCAGCGCCCACTGCATTTTTAAGCGCTTCTTCCGCGACCGTTTTAAGTATGTCTACCGCGGCAGTTTTAAGCGTGTCTAAAATTCCCATTCGTTGCCCCTAAGTTAAAAAGCCCGTATGGCTCGGACGTTGTATGTAGTGTTAATGGGTAAGTACATGATGGCGCTGGAAGCCTGCGCATTGGCTGGTCTACTGACCAAAGAGAAGTAGGCCGAGGACAGTCCGACGAATTCCGTGACCCTCACGGCATTAGTAGAGGCGTTCACCGACGAAGACCAGTAATATCCGTTTCTAAAATTGCTAAGCCCCCTCATTTTCTTGTTAGTATTATCCCACACCAGGTTATCCAGTATCAGGCCAAGCTCGTCCTGGCTGGGAAGGAACCAGTCTTTGAACCCGTTAACATTCATATTGGCGCATCGCCGCGCAGCGCTTTCGCTCGTTCCATAAGCTGTGACAATAAGCTGGGTATTCCGCTTCCCGCTCCCAACCGTTGTTGCCGTCCCTGAGACTGCCTTGGCAGGCCCCCATACAACGGTAAATTCCGCATTGGCAGGAGCCGCCTCCAGATACTGCCAGCCATCGGAAACCTTCCCCTTGTCATAAAAGATAATGCCGCCTGCGGGGCCGGTGTCCCCTATCCTGAAAGCCTTTTCTATATCAGACTTCATAAACACCACAGAAGCGCTAATAATGCCATTATTTACAGAAGGAATACCGGTAACCATTCTGTCGCTCTTTACAAGAACCCAAACCTCGCTATTATTTGTGACTAATTCCCATTTATCCGCAATTAGTGCGTCATAGCTTTCTTTTAGCCACCTGGTTTGAGCGTTATAATCAGCAAACAAACAACCCACTATGGCTTGCTCCACTATCCCATTTACCTGTGAAGCGGTCCATTCTTTCCCTACGGCAATATCAAGAGATTTCCAGAACAGACCATCATGCGCAACCCAACCGGAAGGCACGCGGTTACCAAGCGTATTATTCGCTTCAGTTAACAAGCTCCTATTCATAACAACCTCCAAAAATTAATATACTTTTAAAGAACAGTGTACCCTACGACGGTCAGGCGTCACCAGGCTCATGCGTTCCTGTCTCACTACTCATTCCTCCCCAGTCCCTATTTTTATATTGGCTTTATTAACTCTATGCCGTATCCAGAACCGCCTGACCCTGAAGAAATTGCGGATCTGATCAAATTGATCTTTGCCTCAAAGGCTTCGGTCTTCATCGCCTCGGGGATGTATTCCAGTGCGCGGCTGTCTTTTACCACCGCGGCAAGGCAGAGGGCTTCGGTCTTCAGCGCGTCAGGGATGAATTGCATCTCATTGCCATAGTCGCCATAGCTGCCATAGCCGCCTTCATACACTGCGGCAATGCAGACGGCTTCTGTCTTTTTTGTATCGGGGACGAATCGAAGCGCCTGGACATCTCTTTTCACTGCGGCAATGCAGACGGCTTCGGTTTTTAGTTCTTCAGGCACCAGTTGCAGCGGATGTTTGCTATAAAGCATTTGACCCATATACGAACGGGCAGAATAAATTGAATGATTCATCGCCTCAATGCAGAGGGCTTCGGTCTTCAGCGCGTCCGGGACGTATTCCAGTACCCAGCCGTCTTTTTGCACAGCGGCAATACAGAGGGCCTCGGTAATCAGCGCTACGGGGACGTATTGCAGCATATTGCCGTCTTTTTGCACTACGTCAAAACAGAGGGCCTCGGTAATCAGCGCTACGGGGACGTATTG
>Ga0268262_10000464_pt1 | contig 53742 bp, 43 predicted proteins | sample TergutNc150P3_FD_190354 | JGI IMG/M metagenome (GOLD analysis project Ga0268262, IMG submission 190354) | Nasutitermes corniger P3 segment gut microbial community from laboratory colony in Florida, USA - Nc150 P3 (SPAdes) (version 2) | ecosystem: Host-associated > Arthropoda: Insects >... | reverse complement strand
TAGTTTGGTAAAAGAAGTGTACGACGGCAAGGGAATAGCCGCGATATACAGCGATAACGCTACGGCTATAGCTCATTGGGACAAGGAAAGAATACAGCAAAATCTAAAAACCAACGCCAAAGAAAAATCGCTTTTTGGAGACGACATTGACCGTTTAGCCGAGGCGATCTTACGTGGAAATCCCATGATATTGGATAAGTATTCCCCAGTCATGAAAACGGACGTATACTATATTTTCCAGCCTATTCTCGTTACGGGTTTTGAAACAACCCCCTGGTCTCTGCAATTAGGCATCCCCGTAAGTGAAATAAAGAAGCCGATTCAGAACCTGATGATTTATTGCATAATATTCGCCGTTATCCTTCTGGTATTGGCGGTAGCTATTACTCTGCTTGTCGCCCATAGTATTGTTAAGCCGATTGTCCACGTAACCGATACCTTACAAGACATATCCGAAGGCGAGGGCGATCTGACCAAGACCATTGAAGTCAATTCCGAAGACGAGGTAGGCGACCTCGCGCTGTACTTTAACAAAACAATCGGAAAAATCAAGAATCTTGTGCTGGTCATTAAAAAGCAAGCTGGCGTTTTATCTGAAATCGGCAATGAGCTGTCCAGCAACATGACCGAAACAGCGGCGGCAATTAACGAAATTACCGCCAATATACAGAGCATCAGGAGCCGCGCCATTGAGAACGCCAATGTTAAGCAATCAACCGAGCCTATGGAACAGGTTATCGCCAACATCAATGAACTCAACGGATTTGTTGAAACCCAGAGCAGAAATGTTTCCATGGCTTCATCCGCCATTGAGGAAATGGTAGCCAATATCAATTCAGTAACCAACACGTTGGTAAACAACGCCGCCAATGTAAATTCTTTGAAAGAGGCCTCCGAAGCAGGACGGGAAGGACTGGAGGACGTTGTTCAGGATATTCAGAAAATATCCGACGAGTCCGAGGACCTGGAGGAGATTAACGGGCTTATGGAGAGCATAGCCAGCCAGACCAACCTTCTTTCGATGAATGCCGCGATAGAGGCGGCGCACGCCGGAGAAGTGGGAAAAGGATTCGCGGTAGTCGCCGAAGAAATCCGCAAGCTGGCGGACAGTTCCAGCGAACAGTCCAAAACGATTGCCAAGGCACTGAAAAAAATATCGAAATCAATTAACGCGATTACAGCCTCCACGGACAAGGTGCAGACCAGATTCGAGGCGATTGAATCGGGCGTAAAAACAGTGTCTTTGCAGGAAGAAAATGTCCGCAACTCAATGGAAGAGCAGGAACAGGGAAGCAGACAACTCCTTCATAGCGCGGGCGATTTGAACGAGCTTACCCAAAAGGTAAAGAACGGTTCCGAGAAAATGCTGGGCGGCAGCCAGGCAGCAATGAATGAAAGCCAGACCTTTAACCGTAACCTTGAGATTATGACGCAGGAAATAGCAGGCGGCATGAACGAGATGGCCACGGGCGCGGATCAGATAAACATAGCGGTAAACCGAGTCAATGATATGACCCAAAAGAACCGTGCAGCCATTGACGATTTGTTAAAGGAAGTTTCGCGGTTTAAGGTGGAGGAGTAGGCGACAGCCGGGACATTACCCATATATAAGTAGTCCGCTAAATCCAAATTTCTACTTTTCACGTGTCATTATTTGGGGAGAGGGGTATTTTTTGCTTTTATCGTGTACTACCACTTCCTCAGATAATAATTCCACGCAATCATCTTCTGTAAAAGGATTATGTATCGCAAAGGAAAAGTTACCATCACCAAAAGGCGATTTGCCGTGTTCAAAATGCGGCCGAACACACATATCAAAATGCAAACACTCAGGTTTATTAAACCTGTCGAATGGGGGTTGCGGTGTTCCGGTAAGATATATTGAATGAATCCCTGCCGAAGCAATTGTATAAAAATGTCCAAAAGTAAACTGTAAAAGTGTTATTTGTTCGTTGGATTTGCGATTAATTCGTAATATGGAAATAATATCGACATCATTCTCAAATAAAAATTGATTTCGTAAAAAATATGAATACTCTTCTTTTCTGTATATTAATGTATATTCGTATGGCTTGCCTTCTTTAGGTATATCATCTTGTCTCTTTGTTTCTTCGGGCAAGGATGTTATTAATTCTTTCACAAACTTATTTAATAAATCTTTGTCAGTCTCCGTTTCTGGCGTTGTTTTTGTTAAAGTAATTGTTTGAAACCTTCCGATAAGCAATTGAATGGCGCCGTCCGGCGAAACATCGTCAACTAAAACCGATAAAATCGGCTTTTTTATAGATGCAGCATAATTGATTTCGTTTCTGACAAACGATGATTCAGACAAAGAGTTTTTGGATAAAAACACCAAAAAACATACACTGTCTTCAATTTTTTCTGCTATTTTTGCTGCCCAATCCGCGCCATGCTCAATTCCTTCATCAAACCAAAAGCGAGTACTCAATCCTTCTAATTTATCAAGAATCGGAAATACTATCTTTTTATCTAAATGCGAATAAGAAATGAAAGTAAATTTTTCTAACCCGCTGTATGGTGTTGGCATAGTAATTCCTATGTATTAGATAATTTTTTTACGTTTTTGTCAAACAAAATATACGAATGTCGCCAACTGCCAAACCATCACCCCACTGTATTTCTCAGCACCCCGCAGCCTTCAACCTCAATCTCGCACACATCTCCCGTCCTCATGCAGCGGTGGGGCGTAAAGCCAGCGCCGACTCCGGCGGGGGTGCCTGTGGCGATAATAGTTCCGGCGTCAAGGGTCATGCCCGTGGAAAGTTCCTCAATGATAAATTCCGGGGAAAAGATCATATCCTGGGTGTTTCCGTTTTGGCGCAATTCGCCGTTTACACGCGAGAGAACAGCGAGTTTAAGCGGCGTTTTGAATTCGTCCATAGTAACGATGTAAGGCCCGAAGGCGGTAAAGGTGTCCAGGCTCTTTCCAAAAAACCACTGGTTGTGATCGCGCTGCGTATCGCGTGCGCTGAGATCGTTAAAACAGCACAGGCCAAAGACATGATCCCAGGCGTTTTCCCGTTTTACCCGCCGCGCATCCTTGCCGATGACCAGCGCCAGTTCTGCCTCGTAATCCAGCCGCTCGTTGATGTCAAAATGCCCCTCAATAATTCCGCCTGAACCCAGCGCCCTTACCACCCTTTTGGAAAAATAGACGCTTTGTTCCCGCTTTTCATCAGATTTAATATCGAAATGGCCCGATTCTTTGGCGTGATCCATGTAATTAAGCCCCAGACAGATGATGTCATGGTGGGGAACGGGAATGGGCGCTTCCGGTTTTACTTCGCTTGCGGGCCTTCCGCTTTTTTCTTCGGCCTCCCGCAGTTTGTCCATGTTTGCGCTGTCAGCCAGACCGTGGCGGATTATAAAATCAAGGACGCTCGAATAGTCCATGCGCAGGCTGGCAAAGGAATGAACGCTTTTCATATCCTTTGAAAAAATACCGGATTCTTCCTTACTGTTGTGTGTCCATGTGGCGAATTTCATATTGCTCTCCCTTTACCAAAAAATTGTAAACTACTATTATTAAGTAGGTTACTTTCAAAATCCGTTTTTGAAAATACCTTAATCCTAAACAATTTGAGGAAATATTATGGCATCCTTAACTATCCCGGCGGCTGCCGGTACTGCTTACGATTTATTGGCGCTGGGGGCCCTGGTAACCCGGCTGGATCCGGGGGTTATTCCCTTTGCGGAGGCGGATGACTACCGCCTTCATGTATCCGGCGGGGAGTACAATGTGGCGGCGAATCTGTCCTCCTGTTTTGGCATGAAAACCGCCATTGCCAGCGCCATGGTGAGTTATCCCATTGGCAAGCGCATGGAGCGCGCGGTTCAGAAGGCGGGCGTTACTCCCTATTACAAGCGTTTTGAGCATGACGGTGTACGCGGGCCGAACATGGCCATTGTGTGGAGCGACCGCGGCCAGGGCGTCCGTGCGCCTGTTGTGTTTTACAACCGTTCCAACGAGGCGGCCCAACAGCTTGCGCCGGGGAGTTTTGACTGGAACGCGATTTTTGGCGCATCCCCAGGGCAATCGAAAATTCGCTGGTTCCACTCAGGCGGCATTTTCAGCGCCCTTTCGCCAACCACCTCACAACTCGTTATCGAGGCGATGCAGGCCGCGAAAAAAGCTGGCGCTGTGGTATCCTTCGATCTGAACTACAGGGCCAAGCTCTGGGCGGTTGCGGCTGCGGAGCAGGGAAAAAGCGCTGCTCAGGCCGGGGAGGAAGCGTCCAAAACCCTGCGTAAAATCGCCAGTTACGTGGACATATTGGTCGGGAACGAAGAGGATCTTCAAAAAGGACTTGGGTTAAAAGGTCAGGATGTGGAGGCCAAAGGCTCTCTCGATCCATCGGCGTTTTTTAAGATGATTGAAAACGTAACCAAGGACTTCCCCAATATCAAGGCGGTGGCTACCACTTTGCGTGAGGTTCATTCCACCAACCGCCACACATGGAGTGCGGTGCTTTGGATTGACGGCAAACAGTACCAGGCCCCCACCACCGAACTGGATGTTTACGACAGGGTTGGCGGTGGCGACGGTTTTGCTGCAGGGCTGTTCTACGGACTTTTGTCAGGTAAAAGCCACGAGGAAGCCCTGCGCCTTGGCTGGGCGCACGGAGCGATGTTGACCACCACGCCGGGCGATACCTCAATGGTCACGCTGGACCAGGTAGAGGCTTTCGCCAAAGGCGGCTCGGCGCGGATACAGCGTTAAGTGCGAAGCACCGGCGGAAACTTGACTTTTTTGTGAAATTTTTCCAATAATATAGTCAGGAATACCGTTTTGCTTTTTTCAGCGTAACGGCCCCTTCGTCTATCGGTTAGGACATGAGATTCTCAATCTTAAAAGAGGAGTTCAATTCTCCTAGGGGCTAGAAGATAATTTCTTACAAAATATCATTTCCAATGCTTCATCAAAATACTTAAACCCGCCAATTTCCGTATATCCCATTTTCCTGTAATTTCAGCATACCGTATTATCATGTTATTTATTTCCCCCGCATAAGGCGGAAAAGAGGGCGGCTTAAAATAACGGCGATACCTGTTGTAAGAATATCGGCCCCCGGCTGCGCCCAAATAAAACCGTTAAAACCAAAAATATAGTTTAGCGAGTAAAGCAAGGGCATAAAAAACAGAAGTTGCCGTCCCATAGTAATAACCATAGCCTGAAGAGCTTTTCCAAAAGATTGAAACGATACCATTAATGTTATTTGAGAACCAATGAACGGCAATCCCCAAACAAATGTACCCATCATTATTGTCCCTGCTTCAATGGTTTTTGGATCGTTAATGAAAAACCTGATAAACACAGCTCCAAACAGGCGGAGTATAAGGCTTCCAAAAATACAAAGCGAAGTTGCGCAAATGATCGCGAATTTAAAACCTTTACGAAGGCGCTCGTAATTTTTTGCGCCGTAATTAAATCCGGCAAAGGGCTGATACCCCATAATCAGCGCGAAAACCAGCATGAAATACAAACTGGCAATACGCATTTGTACGCCGATACCGGCAACCACAAAATCTCCGTAACTTGCCGCGATGCGGTTACTCAGTATGTTGGAAATGCTCATTATAAGGTTGCTCAATCCTGCTGGAATGCCAATCGAAAAAATTTGAAACAGCATTGTTTTATTTGGTTTATAATCCACCAGTTTTATTGATAGTTTTGTATCTTTCGAAAGGAAATAAAAAATGCAATAAGCAAATCCAACGGTTTGCCCCGCTACAGTTGCCCATGCCGCCCCTGCCGTTCCCATATCAAGCCACAGGATCATAATAGGGTCAAGAATAATGTTAGTTACAATGCCTATAAGCATAGCTCTCATTGCTTTATCCGTAGCCCCTTCGCTTCTCATCTGTCCGCCCAGCACCGTTAGTGCTACCGCAATAGGCATAAAAAGCAAAACTACCGAAAAATAATCATTAGTGGGGGCGAATGTATCATCGCTTGCGCCAATAAGGCTTAAAATCGGTGTTTTGAAAATCCAGAGGGCGACGGTTAAAACAAACCCGGCACCAACGGAAGTATAAAAGGTTACTGAAGAGGTCAAACGGGCTTCATCGTTTTCTTTCGCCCCAAGCATACGAGAAATGTAACTGGAACCCCCGGTAGCGAAAATGTTGCCTAACGCCTGCGAGAGCATAAACAACGGAAACGCAAGGGAAACCGCCGCTACCATGTTCGGGTCTCCGGTCTGGCCGATAAAGAACATATCGGTCATGTTATATATTGCCTGGGCAAGCATCGCCGCGATCATCGGCATAGCCAGACGGATAATAGCCGTCCCGACAGGGGCGGTTTCCATAAGTTCAATACCCGTATATTTTTTCATGGAATTCCTTATTTAGTGTCCGTCCACAAAGTCTGTTACTTTGCGGATGGACATTGCATTTTCTCGTCTAGAGACTACGAAAATGCGGTTTTTAAGGTTGTCTGTCCATAATGTGTCTACATTATGGACAGACTCTATTTAATGCAATTTTTGAAGAATAATCAAAAATCACAGGTAATGTCAATAACATAGGTAATTTATCCACTATCCCGCTCTGTGAATAATATATATTGATAAAAAATATTGAAAAATGATTAAAAATGTTCATTTTTTGATTTTTATTTAGTATATAATTTTTAAATGAAAGAAGTTGAAGCAAATAAAGCGGCTTGGGGATTATTATCCAAAGAGCATTATGAACATTTCAAAAAGTCATTACAGAAGGGAAATCCTCAGCTAAGTAACATCATTGAAGAAGAAATAGGTGATATTTCAGGCAAATCAATAATTCATCTTCAATGCAATACCGGAGCTGACTCTATTGCATTGGCTCAAAAAGGGGCTATTGTTACCGGAGTAGATTTAGTACCTGATAATATTTTTTTTGCAAAAAAAATGTCAGAAGAATTGGGTATTCAAAATATTGATTTTATCGAATCAGATATTATGGAATTGAAAGAAAGGCATAATAAGAAATATGACATGGTATTTACAACAGAAGGGGTTCTTTGTTGGATTCCAAATTTTAATAAATGGGCTGAAACGATAAAATATTTATTAAAAGAAAATGGTGTTTTGTATGTGCTGGATTCACACCCATTTTATTTTGTTTTTGATGAGGAAAAATTAAGGGAAAATAAACTGGAAATAAAATATCCGTATTTTGTCAGGGAACCGGAACATGGTGAAACAATTGGCGGTTATGCATCTGAAGAAAAACAGGCGAAATGTTATACATGGATGTATAAAATCAGCGATATAATTAATTCATTGGCAAAAGCGGGACTAACAATAGAATGTTTTAATGAATATGACACTTTATATTTTAATGTAGGCGGAATGGAAAACAGCGATAATGGGCAATGCCATTTTCCGTTTTTTGACAAGAAAATTCCATTTACATTCAGCCTTAAAGCAAGATTAATTACAAGATAAAATTGATCTGGTTATTAATTTTGACGCCAGAGGCAACAGCGGAGCTCTGATGTTGTTTAAAACATCCCCCAACGCCTATCGGCTTGTTAAAGCTTATAAAAAATCAGGCGCGTGGTTATACGGCTATTCACTTGTAAAAAATTATACTACATTTCGCCGATTGGTACGGATTTTAATAGATTTTTAAGCGATGGCTACAACGGTATAAACTTCGCGGTGATTGAAGGTGTGCAAGCTTATCACACTATTAATGATTCTTATGCAAACCTAAACCGCGCGACAGCCTGGCATTACCTTCAATAATTTGCGCAGTCATTTATACGGCGGCCAGCTACCTCTTATATATACCGCTTCTATTGCAATTACTTCGCTCATTAAAAAATGGCCTAAAGTTCATCTTGCCGTAAAGATGACCTCCGGTGTCGTTTCATTAATGCTTTGGGTCACCATAATTATTTTTTTTATGCATTTTATATGATTGTGTATTCCCTAAACCTATTCTCTGATATTTTGGATTTATGACTATATCCAATGTATATGTGCGTCTGTTTATTGCTTGTAGTATACTATTATGATATTATACGTTTGTTAAAGGAGGCAGATAATGAAGATGGTTAGATTCGGAAAAACCGAGCTCATGGTAAGCAGGGTTGCTTTTGGCGGCATTCCCATTATGCGTTTGTCAAAACCTGAGGCGGCGCATCTTGTCCGCGAATCAATAAACATGGGGATTAACTTTATTGACACTGCTCATGGCTATACCGACAGCGAAGAAAAAGTCGGAGAGGCAATAAAGGGAATAAAGCGGGAAAATCTCATAATTGCTTCAAAATCACCGGCCAATGATAAGGCAGCGTTTCTCGAACATCTTGATTTGAGTCTTAAAAGACTTGGAATAGATTATATTGATATTTATCAGTTCCACGGGATTAGTTCTGAAAGCAAGCGTGATGCTATATTTTCACATAACGGCGCAATGGAAGGAATGGAAGAAGCCGTAAAAGCGGGCAAGATACGCTTTCCCGCGTTTTCCAGCCACAGCATTCCAATTGCCATCGAATTGATGAAGACAGGTAAATTCGCATCTGTTCAGCTCCCTTTTAATTATATTGATAGTACTGCTGCGGATGAGGCTATTCCGCTGGCAAAGAAACTGGACATGGGTTTTATTGCCATGAAACCAATGGGCGGCGGAATTTTAGATGATGCGGGGCTTTCCATCAGGTATCTCATGACTTACGACAGTATAGTTCCGGACCCTGGGATAGAAAAAATTGAAGAGATTCGTGAAATCATCGGCATTGTAGAAAGGAATGAAACCTTTACGGCAGAAGACAGGGAAAGAGTTGAAAACCAGCGGAAAGAATTTGGCCCTTCATGGTGCCACCGCTGTGACTACTGCCAGCCTTGCCCGCAGGGCATACATATAAGTTCAGCCTTGTGCATAAAGAGCGCGTTCAAACGAATGCCCCATGAGCGTGCCCTCTCATTTGTAGGCCCATCCATTGAAAAAGCCAGAAGCTGCCTTGAGTGCCGTGAATGTGTAAGCCGCTGTCCTTATCATCTTGATATTCCGTCGCTATTGAAAAAACAGATAACTTTGTTTGATACCAATTATTCAAAGTAAAACAACGTATTCTAAAATTATCTTGTATTTAGCATGGTAATGACAACAGGGCTTCCGCCTGTCAATCATTTTGAAAAATGGGAAGATAAACCGCTTGAACTCGCGTCAATAGACGGCATAATCGCGGACGGCGTTCCTCATCTTCACATGGTAATCTCCGATCATGAGCGCGCCTATGCCGGCCATTTGGAACATGGATGCAGGGTCTTGTACCTTTGCGAGATTGTTATTGCCGAAATGGAAGGGTTTAATTTCCAGCGGATAAAAAACAAAGACGGCATTTTAGAACTTATAAACAAGTAATTGCGAGCTAGCTAATTCAGACATACCGCGGAGCTCTGCTTTGCGGTATTTGATTTTCAAGCCGTCCTCATTTATTGTTATGACAGGAAGCGGCGCTTCAATTACCGAGTCCCTGTCGCCAGCGCAAACTGCGGTAACTAGTAAGCTGGTTCCAATTTCCAGAGTTCCCGTCAGAGTCGGTATTACGGCGGATGACTCAAGCACGTTAAGATTGGGCGCAGGAACAACGAGGGTTCCGGTTCTTGCGCATGACGGTTCCAGGGCGGCGATGCGGGAGGCTCCCCAGGGGAAAGCAGCCAACGCTTCCCATTTTTTTGCTGCGCTGTTGCTAAGCGGCAGGGCTTCGTCAAAGTCGTTGTAGCGCCTGATCGCAAAAGCTCCTTCGGCGGTTTTCAGTTTTCGCGCACTTTCTATTCTGTGAACGCGCAGATGCCATGCGCCCAAACTTACGAGCAGGGTAAAAATTTTCACGTCCGGCCAGGGCATCCAAACGCCGGAAATCCAGTTCTCCCCCGAATGATTTTCTGTCGCACTCCTGCGCTCCCGCCAATGGTCTCCACCAGCTTCCGTTTCGGAACCCAGGTCTGAAAGCAGCAGCATTGAATCGCCGCCTGCCTGTTCAAGGCTTGCGCCGCCGTGCGATACGCAAAAACCGAAGCGGGCGGAATAAGCGAACTTGCAGTACTTCTGTGCGGCATGGTTCATCTCGAAGGGGGGCCTACGGCCCGGGCAGAGGAGCTGCACGTCATCGGCGTTACGCGAAACTATAAAGCCGGGAATTTTATCCACCGTTACTTGCGGCTGGTTTGACAAGGGCGTTTCTTCCGCCTGCCAGAAGGGATGATTCCCGTCCAGGGCGAGAACTAGAAACGCCTTGAGGCCCCAATAGGGGGAACCGGGCGAATTATAGTGATCCGCCACGATGAGGTTCGGATACCCATAACCCACCGAGAGGATTCCCCCGTTGTCCAATATGGGCCGGGAAAACCAGTACCGCAAACCCTGGAGAACGATGCGCTTCATTGTACCCCAGGGAAGAGCCTCTACTCCGGCAAAGGCGCAGGCGGAAAAAAAAGACTGAGCCGCGAAACGGTAGGTCAGGCTGCGTCCGTAGGGAACAGATGAGCCGTCGTCGCGAAACCATTGGGCAAAGCGGGGCGCGAAAAGCCTGGCTCGTTCAACGTAACAAGCCGCTTGCTTCTGGTTCCGGTTTCCGGCAAGTCTGGCGTAAACGAGGCCGTAAAAGTGAAAGCCCATCGGGTTGTATAAATCAAAAGCGCCATCCACTCCGTCAGCATACCAGCCTTCATCTTTGTAACAGGTTTCTACAATATTAAATGATTCTTCCTCAGACTGTTCGTTGAAGGGAAGACCGAGCTCGCGAAAGGCGAGGCAGACCAGTATTCTAAAAAAGTGCCAGTTGGTCGGCGGCAGTTCTTGCTCTTGAATTGTGGAAAGCCAGGCGTAGAGCCGCTCTTGTTCGGTCTTGTCCAGGCTTTCCCAGAAGGTTTCTTTTGCGATGATAAGGGACAGGGCAATTGCGGCCATTTCCACCATGCGCTGATCCCGGCTTCCGGGCATCCCCCAAAAGTACGGGCTCTCTGGATTTACACCGTCCCGTAAAATTGAAAGCCAAAGGTCAATTTCAGGATATATCCCACCACCGGCGATAAGGGGGCCGATTCCCCAAAGGGTACGGCTCCATCCTTCCATCAATGCGATCCTGGGGGAGTAATGGGCTGCCGCGTTTCCCAAATCAAAGCCGCCGCCTGTGGCACTTTCTTTCAGCGGGGAAAGAAGATCGCACAGACAGCGCCGCAGATCTTTCCTGCTTTGTAGAGGGTTCTCTTTTAGATGTTCATTCAGATTATTCACAAATTAATTATAAAGGGAAAATAAGCTCTCGCAAAGGCGCAAAGAATACGCCGTTGACAAGGTTTCATAAATAGCCATTAAATAAAAAAAGGAAAGAAACATGGGAAAAAAATCAGGCAACTACGTATCGGATATACATAACGAAGATTATGAAAGCGAATACCTGGAGTCCAGGCTGGACGCTTCAAACTTGATCAACATTGCTGGCAGGGAAACGGAATCACTGAACGGTAAATGGAATTTCGCGGCTGACCTTTACGACACCTGCCGCCGGGCGCATTGGTACAGATCGAAACGCTTTAGCTCAGACGGGAGAGAGTTCCCGCTGGACTTTGACTGGGAGGGCTGGGACAGGATCAAGGTTCCTGCGTCCTGGAACCTGGAAAGGCCGGAACTGCATTATTTTGAAGCTTCCGGCTTATATACCAGGGTTTTCCGCTATATTCCGAAAACTTCTGGCGAGCGCCTCTTGCTTCGTTTTGAAGGCGCGGCGTACCGCACCACGGTTTTTCTCAACGGAAAAATCATCGGAACGCATGACGGAGCGTCCACTCCCTTTAACGCCGATATAAGCGATGTTGTCGAAACAGAAAACCGAATCGTGGTAGTGGTTGACGCCCGCCGCAATCCCATGCGAATACCAACGGACAACACCGACTGGTTTAACTACGGCGGCATCTACCGCGACGTTTACCTTGTCCGCGTTCCGCCAGTCTTTATCAAGGACTGGTTTGTACGCCTTGCGCCTGACGGGACTTATTCAACAATTTTGGCGGATGTTACAATCGCAAGCGCAGTTAATGATCGAACGCAAGCGAACGGCACAGCGTGTCTTCAGATTCCTGAGCTTTCAATAAAACAGGAAATTGCTATCAAGGACGGAAAGGGCGAGGCAAAAATTCTCGCCAAGCCCGAACTCTGGAGCCCCGATAATCCCAAACTTTACGATGTTTCAGTTTCTTTCAGCTCTGGCGGCGATACAGGCGATGTGGTAAGCGACCGCATCGGCTTCAGGGAAATAAAAGCCAAGGGTCATGAAATTTCCCTTAACGGCAAAAAAATATTCCTGCGCGGCATTTGCGTTCACGAGGATCATTTTGCCCTGGGAAAAACGACCACAGAGGAAATTATTCGGCAAACCATTCGCGACCTTAAAGAGATGAACGGCATCTACCTCAGGCTTGCGCATTATCCCCATGACGCGCGCTTTGCCCGGATAGCGGACGAGGAAGGGGTACTGCTCTGGGAAGAAGTCCCCGTTTATTGGGCCGTGGCTTTCGATAACCCGGATACTTACGCCGACGCGGAGAATCAGTTAAGCGAGCTGGTACTGAGGGATCGCAACCGCGCAAGCGTTATCATCTGGTCGGTGGGCAACGAAAACGCGGATACCGACTCAAGGCTAGCCTTTATGTCGAAGTTGGCGCAAAAGGCAAAAGCCCTGGACGGTTCGCGACTTGTGTCGGCGGCCTGCCTTATCAAACATGAAAAACTTCAAATTGAGGATCGCCTTGCCGATTTTCTTGACGTGATTGGAATCAACGAATACTACGGCTGGTATGATCCGGATTTTGAAAAGTTGCCGAAAATACTCGCGAATTCCAATCCCGAAAAGCCCGTGCTTGTCTGCGAATTTGGCGGCGCTGCCCGGCTTGGGCAGAGGGGAAGCGTGGACGAGCTTTGGACTGAAGACAAACAAAAGCGGCTTTATGAACAGCAGGTGGAAACTTTCAAGAAGTGCCCCTACATCGCCGGCACGACTCCCTGGATACTGTACGATTTCCGCTGTCCCCGGCGGCTTAACCGCTACCAGGAGGGCTTTAACCGAAAGGGCCTTATCGACGTCGACCGGAAAACCAGAAAGCCCGCCTTTTATGTGATGCAGAAATTCTACGAGGAAATGAAGCGGTAAACCATGGATTTTCAATTGCAGGGCTACGACAGGGAGTGGGCGGAAACGATTTTTGAAAAGCTCAAAACAAAACTGAAAGCCGAATGTATAAGGCTGGGAAATACAATTCCCTATATTGCGAGGGACGGCCATTACCGCGACTTGGATATCGGCGAAGGCATTTACTGGTGGACTAACGGTTTTTGGCCAGGGATGCTTTGGCAGATGTACCATGCCACAAACGATGCTGTCTACCAGGAAAGCGCCGAGGCTGTGGAAAAACGGCTGGATGAAGCGCTGGAAGGTTTCGATGGCCTGCATCACGATGTGGGCTTTATGTGGCTACATACTGCGGCGGCGAATTACCGCCTTTCAGGCAACGTGGATTCCCGCCGACGCGCCCTTCACGCCGCGAACATCCTGGCGGGCCGTTACAACCCGGCAGGCAAATTTATCCGCGCCTGGAACGGCGAAGGCCGTGCCGGATGGATCATTATCGATACATTAATGAATATTCCTTTGCTTTATTGGGCCTCCAAAGAAACCGGCGATCCCCGTTATTCGCAAATCGCCCAGTGCCATGCCGATACCGCGTTGAACGTCATTGCCCGTCCTGACGGAAGCTGCAATCACATCGCCGTTCTTTCACCTGAAACAGGCGAATGTCTTGAAACCCCCGGCGGGCAAGGGTACGCGCCCGGTTCTTCATGGAGCCGCGGCCAGAGCTGGGCCGTGTATGGTTTTGCCTTAAGCTTCCGCCACTCAGGGCAGGCGAAGTATCTGGACGCTGCAAAGAGAACGGCCCACTATGTTATTTCCAATCTTGCCGTGAACAACTGGCTTCCGCTTGTGGACTTTCGTTCCCCGCCGGAGCCGCTTAAACATGACTCCACCGCGGCCATGATCTGCGCCTGCGGTTTGCTTGAAATAGCGGAGCATACAGGCGAACATGAGCGGGCCCTTTACGTCAATTCCGCCATGAACATACTAAGGACTTGTGAAAAAACTTTTGCCTCTTGGGACACCGAGACCGACGGCATTATCGGCGGGGGAACCGCGGCCTACCAAGGCAGTAGCAAAGACACGGATGTCCCCATCATTTACGGCGATTATTTTTTTACCGAAGCGGTATTACGCCTTTTGGGAAAAGATTTTCTTATCTGGTAAGGGGTTCTTTAGAGCTTGTCTTTAATGTAATTGATAAATTATTGACTATCGATTATGCAAAATATTATCTATCTCTTTATCAAGAATTAGTAAAATAGCTTTCTTTTTATTTTGTATTTCAGATTCCGATTCTAAGGGAATTTTATCTTTATCCTGAAAAATTACCAACGGATCGACATCCAGCGCTTTAGCAATTCTTTCAATCGTTGATAGTTTTGGGACGTTTTTGTAGATTTCCATTAAGCCAATATAACTAGTTGCCGTATTACAGGCTTCAGCCAATTTCTCCTGGGAAATTCCTTTGTCTTTGCGTATACGCTTAATATTATCAATGACGAGCCGTTCCAGATACATTTTTATATTATAATTGCTATAAATATTATTAATTTATTGACAAATCTGATATACAACTATACTATATTTGATATAATTGCGATTATTTAACCAAAATTTATATCATTTTGTAAATTCTGTTGAACGCACAAAAATGGTGAATTTTCGTGGTTATATAAAAAAACTGGAGGATAATATGATTTTTCTTAGTCGGAAACGTTTTTGTTTGGTGGTTTTGTGCCTGATTTGTTCAGGTATGGCCCTTTTTGCGACCGGGAGCAGTCAGCAGGGGCCGGGGGCTGGGGGGAAGCCTACCCTTCAGATTGCTATTCAGAGTAATACCAATATTACGGATTTCAAGGATAACTACCTTACCCATTATATTGAGAACTTACATAATGTTAATCTGGATTTTTACATGCTTCCACAAGACGGCACTGAATCCAGGACGAAGATTTCTTTGCTGGTCGCGTCTAATGAGCTGCCTGAAACCATTTGGGGCGGCAATATGAGCGGGGAAAATATTCTGATATATGGCGGTGACGGCTTCCTGCTTCCCCTTAACAAGTATTTTGCCGACGCAACCAAGACTCCTAATTTCAACAAGATTCCCCAGCCGGACAGGGGCGATATCCTCAGGACTACACGCAGCGCGGACGGCAATAACTATTCTTTCCCGCAGTACCAGCCTGAAACCTGGAATATGACTTCCTTAAGGTACTATATTAACCGTTCCTGGCTTACGAAACTTGGGCTTCAGGAGCCGAAGACCACTGATGAGCTGCAGAACGTGCTTATCGCTTTCAGGGATAGGGATCCTAATGGCAATGGCCGACAGGATGAGATTGGCGTTTTCGGCTGGTTTGGCGGCGGTTACGGGCAGAATGTGATTCAGGCTTTGATTAATTCGTTTGTATACTATCCAGGAACGCTCGCACTGGATGCTTCGGGTAATAATGTAATTTCTCCGGTTACAGATGCCGGGTTCCGCAGGGCCCTGCAGTACCTTAACGGCCTTTTCAGGGACAAGCTCCTTGACGCTTCTACTTTCACTGTGGACGAGCAGACTTTCAGGGCTACACTAAACGCCAATCCTATGGTCGTAGGGCTGACCAGCATGGGAAGCAACAGCAACTTCCAGGGATATACCCCTGTAGATAATAACCCCAATTACAAGGCGATGGCGCCGCTTATGGGTCCTTTAAGCAGTCCGAATTGCCCCGGATATTCCCCTTATTCAATACAGAACGCCTCAAACATGACCTTTATTACCAACAAGGCAAAGAACGTGGATTTGGCTGTGAAGGTGATGGATTCTTTTTATGAACCGACTCTTTCTTATATCACCAGGTTTGGTGAAGAGAATGTTCACTGGAGCAGGGACCCCGCGATCCTCGCGAAAAATACCAACGCTTATGTAAGCCTGGGATTGTATCCCAAATTAAATATGGTCATCCTTAAAGATATATGGGGCCATCCGGCTAACGCGCATTGGAATAACGCCACGCCCCGTTACGCGTCTCTTGAGATGGGAAACACCTACGGTAACGCTGAATCTCCTTTTAATCCCGAATTGCAATCTTCCATGCAGAATGCGTACAATTATCAGCTCAATGTTCCCAGGCATCCCCAGTATATATTGCCTTCGCTTCAATGGACTGCTGCTGAAGCTACAGCTAATGCGCAGATTACCCCCAATATTGGAACCTATGTGAATCAATCCATTGCCGAATTCACGATTGGAACCAGGGACATCAATAACGATGCTGCCTGGAACGCCTATCTGACTGAACTTAACAATATGGGTCTGCAACAATATCTGCGAACAGCCCAGGCGGCCTATACCCGCCAGCGGTAAGCTTGTAGGTTAGATACAGCACGAAAGCCGGTTATGGCAGCTTAAAAGAGCTTCGGGACGTATAAGAAGCACAGGCTGTTATAACCGGCTTTTTTATTTTTAACGTATAGAAATATATGGGGGCGCGATGAGTGATAGAGCTGTTAACGCCGAGTTAAAGGCCCGTGAACGGGCGCGGCTGGTTATTAAAATAAAGGCACGTTGGCAGATTTATCTGCTTTTGCTTCTGCCTCTTGCGTACCTATTTATTTTTTCTTATGGCCCTATGGGCGGCCTTGTGATTGCTTTTAAGAGTTATAAATTCTCCCTTGGGATATTCGGCAGCCCCTGGGTAGGGCTGGATAATTTTAAGCGCTTCCTTGAATCCTACAACTTTATCCGGGTTCTGCGGAATACGCTGACTCTTTCTTTTTACAGCCTGCTTGTAAATTTTCCGATTCCCATAATTTTTGCCCTGTTTCTTAACGCCATGCCCTCGCACGGGTATCAGAAGGTTATACAAACCGTTACTTACATTCCCCACTTTATTTCAACCGTGGTAATGGTAGGGCTTATTTTCCAGCTTCTTAATAACAGGATAGGTCTGTACGGGGCTCTTATGCTGCATTTTACCAGGCAGATGCCTCCTGACCTCCTGGCCGTGGGTACTAATTTTAAGCATATCTATGTTTGGTCGGCTGTTTGGCAGAATACCGGGTACGCTTCGATTATTTACTTTGCCGCGCTTTCAAACGTAGACCCAACGCTTCACGAAGCGGCTCTTGTGGATGGGGCTACCAGGTTCCAGCGGGTCCTATATGTTGATATCCCCAGTATTCTACCCACGGCAAGCATAATGCTGATCCTCGCGGTGGGCGGAATTATGAACGTGGCCTTTGAAAAGACCTTGCTCATGCAGAACGCTCTTAACCTTAATTACAGCGAGGTAATCTCAACCTACGTCTACAAGGTGGGTCTCGCGAGCGGGATAAATGACTTTTCGCAATCTGCCGCGATAGGTATGTTCAATTCGGTGATCAATTTTCTGCTTCTGATTGTTGCCAACTGGGGAAGCAAGAAACTTTCAGGCAGCGGTATTTTTTAGGGGGAACTATGGAATTAAAGTTTGCTAAAGTTACTACTGGGGATAAAATATTCTACACTCTTATATTTACCTTTCTTACTCTGTTTTTCCTGATAGTTCTTTACCCGTGTATTTTTGTTATCTCAGCTTCTTTTTCTTCCGGTCCGGCAGTTATGTCCGGTAAAGTGGTGTTTTTGCCTGTTGAAGCAGGACTTACGGGCTACCGCACGGTTTTTAACACCCCTTCCATCTGGCTGGGGTTCAGAAATTCCATCTTCTATACGGTAACTGCCACCTGCCTTAACATCGCGATGACCATGACAACAGCCTACTGCCTTTCCCGTACCGACGTGCCGGGGAGAAATTTTTTCATCCTTCTTTTTACCTTTACCATGTTCTTTTCGGGCGGGATGATTCCAGGCTACTTATTGCTCCGTAATTTGCATATGCTTAATACTCCCTTTGCGCTCATCATCCCCGGAGCCATAGGGGTATACAATATGATTATTGCCAAGACTTTTATCCAGACCAGTATACCTTCGGAAATGCTGGACGCCGCAAAGATTGACGGGTGTAGCGACGCGTATTACTACGTAAAAATCGTACTACCCCTTTCAAAGGCGATTATCGCAGTCCTTGTACTGTTTTTCGGAGTAGGCCACTGGAACGCGTACTTTAACGCCATGATCTACCTTCACAACAGGAACCTCTATCCATTGACGATATTTTTAAGAGATATATTGATGTCGACCCAGATCGATCCTGCCTCCGTATCTGACCCGGAATTACAGGCACGCATCGCGGAAACAGCCGCGATCATTAAGTATGCCCTGATTGTAGTAACCATGGTTCCGGTAATTCTTATCTATCCCTTTGTCCAGAAATACTTTGTCAAAGGCGTAATGATAGGCTCAATAAAGGGGTAGGAGAAAATTTTTTGCAAGTTTCGTGGCTTCCCAAAAATCGCTGTGCAGCAAGTATATTGAATATTTTCGTAAACACTACAAATTAGTATGAGCAGACAATCTCCGGAAATTTCAGCACGCCCTGTGGCCAGAACTGGTACTCGTAAGACCAGTTTGCGCCTGCCGTACGCCATGAGTTTGGCCCCCACCAGAATTTGGGAGCTCTTTCCACACAGTGCAATTGGCCGAAAGTGTTGATCCGGCTTCCGAAGCAAACAAGGTCAATCTTGTGCCTGCCTTTTACGGCGGGAATTTCCATTTCGTAGGGCGAATAAACCAAAGGCCCGTAATCTTTTCCGTCCACCTTCACCTTTAACAGATGCCCCCGGTATTGGGTGGCCCTTAGCGTAAATTTGTCGGCAGGAATTTCCGCTTCCAGATGATAGGTCAGGTTGCCGCCGTAGAAGGGCAGGCCCTGGCGGGTTATGTCGCCGAAGCCCAGACTGCGCACCGGCCTTGTAATAACGCAGGAAGAGCCTGCGACATTCACGCCGAAATCGCCCAGCAGGTACATGGCCTCAACATTAACTTTGCGTCCGTAGGGGAAGCTCACTTCCAGCACATTGGTTCCCGCTTTGATTGCCGGGAGACCGACTTTGCCAATGCACTTGTCCACATACCAGCCCTTAACCGCGCCCGCCGCCTCGCCGTTAAGCGCAACGGCTGATGATGCGGCATTTTCCAAAGCAAGTTCCGCGCCTGTTACGGCAATTTCGCTTTCAAAGCTAAAACGCAATTTTAAAGTATAGGGAGTGCTGGCGTCGCGCTCGACCCAGGGCTGGGCCCAACTGTCGCCTCGGAGCGGCCATTTCAGCTCGGCCCTGAGTTTATTGTCAAGCCTGAGGATTTCTTCCTTTGGCCGCCACTCGCCAGCGTCCAGCGCGTACTCGGCCATGTCCAGCAGCAGCACATTCGGCTCTTGCAACGTAACCGGGACAAGACCGGGAAAATTAATATAACCACGGAGGTCTGCTGTCCGTTGGACAGCTTGGAGTTTCACGGAGTTTCTAATTCGAAAATCATCTTTTCCTCCGTGTTCCTCCGTGTACTCCGTGGTTAAATTAACAGTACTTGTCACTGATTTATCGAGCCTGAAAAGCAGGCTGTCGTGTTCGTAGAAGGGCCGGACGATGCTTGTCCAGCCGTCTTGCCGATTTGACTGTATGGGAACGATTTCCCCGCTTATCGTGTCGTAAAGGGTCGTAGCCCATTCGCCTTTTATCCGCAACCGTATGGTATCGCCTTTTGGAAGATCGGGATTTGCCGGGGTCTCCCCGTGGGCGACGAAAAGCCAGCGGCCGTCCTCTTCCTCGCGGAGCTGGTAAAGTAGATCAGTTGTCCTTGCGCCAGAACTGTTCCGTATTTCCAGCTCTATTATGGCCTCCAGGGCTTCAAGTATGGGCAGACGCTCAAAGGCGATTTTTTCGCTGGTTTCCCAGAGCTTCTTTCCGCTTTCATCGGGAACCGCGTCAATATACTTAGGAGCCTCGCCAAGGAAGATGAGCCTGCCTCCTGTTTTCACAAAAGCTTCCAACCGCTCAAGGGTACTTTTTCTTATCGTCTCCAGCGCAGGGACAACGATAACGTCATATTTCATTTCTCCCACAGAGAAACCCTTCCCGCTGATGCCGTCTAGCTTGCAATATTTTGGCAAAGTTGATTCGCAGATATAGTCAAAGTCAATCAGGCCCTTTAAGAGCCAGTCGCAAAGGCGCAGGAATTTTTCATCCATCTCTTCCCGGACAGCGGCGGTTTTTTCCCTTGTTCCCCAGTGGAGCCAGTAGCTTTCGATGGGATGGATGACCCCAAGGCGGCAGATCGCCTTGCCGCGAGTCAAAACAGACGCGACACGGGCGAAGTGATTTTCCACATAGGGGTATTCCTCGAACCACGGGGACTGATAATTGAAAGTGGAAGGGTAATCGCGCTTTGCCTCGCCGTTCATGGAGACCCAGGAGAGGTGGGGCGCACGGACAGTAACGCCTAACGCTGCCTGCCAGTCCCCCTGGAGTTTATGGCCGCGAAAATCGAAATTCCAGTTGGTAACCCCGTAGATTTCCGACAAGGTGCCGGGAACGCCCATCTGCCTTGCCGCGGACTGCGCCTGTTTGGCGGTGGTATACTCGCGCCTGTCGCAGAGCATGTCGATACCAGGCAACCGGAAAGAGCGGTAGGAGCGCATCGCGTCACCCAGGGCGGCGGTCTGGCTTTCAAGAGTCTGCTCTTCCATCATGTGGCCGGTGAGCATTATGCCGTGTTTACCGCACCAGTCGCCGCACTGATCCGCAAAAGACGAGGTAAAGCGCTCGGCTACGTGATCATGGTAATGGTAGCGGACTTTCGAAACCCTGCCCTCCGGAAAATCCCAAAGAAGCTCCGGAAGGGCGCTGATAAGGCTTTCCCCGTTGTACGCGGCCTTGAAGGTATCTTCGATGTCAAAAGTCCAGGGAAGCGTAATATCTTTTTCTTCCCGGGCGAAGTTCAAGGTTCCCATTCGGGTAAACTGCGGTTCGTCGGTAAAAATGGCGGGAATAACGCCGCCAAAATCTTTTCCAAAGCGTTTTTTGTATGCGTTGTGTGTAACGCGAATAAATTCCTGGATGCTGGTTTTGTCCAAGGTATTCACGTAGGTTTGATTGTTGAACCAGGGCGAGGAAATGGCCGTCTCCGCGTAGGCGTAGAGCTTGAAGCCCGATGCGTTATCTTTTTCGTCGATATGGCGATAGCTTTCCAGGTCGCCGTTTTTGTCCAGCACAACATCGAAGCAGGCAATAAGCTCTCCGTTTTCGCATCTGCCCGAGTCCGCCCGGTGATGCTTATCAGGCTTATTCACCTCAAGCGAACCGTAGGGTTTGCGGGTTAAAAGCAGGTGGCGGATCCTGTACCTGGGATCTTTGGTAACGATGCCTCCGGCGGCCCCGGAAGGCCAGCGGTCTTCGTCGTAAAGCCAGGCGAGCATTTTTTCTTCGCGGGCTTTTTCAACGCAGGCGGCGATAGTGTCAATAAATTCATCGCTTAGGTATTCGGTTGCCATGCCCGTTCTGACATGCATGTGAAAGCCGCCGAAGCCCAATTTTTTGAGCTGTTCTATTTGCCAGACCAGTTCATCTATGTCAAGTTTGTTGTTCCAGGCCCAAAAAGGCGCGGCCCTGTATTCGCTGGTCGGGTTTTTGAAATCTTCCGGGGTAAAATTTTGTTCACGTTTCGGGTACAGCATTAGAAATGCTAACCCTTAATGCCGGTTGAAGCAATACCTTGTATAAAGTAACGCTGGAGTGACAGAAAGACTACCAGTACAGGAATAAGCGCCACTACGCTGCCTGCCATAATAAGGCCGTACTCGCTGGAATACTGGGAGATGAAACTTCGCAGTCCTATCTGAATGGTTTTAAGCTCCGTCCTTGTAAGGTAGATCATGGGACCCAGGAAATCGTTCCAGGTATTTACATAAGTTATGATGATCAGGGTTGAGATTGCCGGTTTTGACAAAGGCAGCATTATCTTCCACCAGATGCCGTATTCCGAAAGGCCATCGATGCGGGCGGCTTCCCTGAGTTCGTCGGGAACGCTTTCGTAGAACTGCTTCATCATGAAGACCCCGAAAGCGGAAAACGCCTGCAAACAGATCATCGCCATGTGGGTGTTGTTGAGACCCATGGCGCTCATCATGATAAACTGCGGAACCATGTAGGCCTGCCAGGGAACGGCAATGGTCGCTATGTACCCCAAGAAGAGGCCCCGCCTTCCGGGGAAACGCAGCTTGGCGAAAGCGTAAGCGGCGAAACTGGAACTTAACAGTTGCAGCGCGGTGATAATAATCGCGAGCTTAAAGGTATTTAATATAAATTTTCCCAGGGGAATTTTAGTCCATATCATTGAATAATTTGCCCATCTTGGCTCTTTTGGAATCCATTGCATGGGAAAGGTAAATACGTCTTTGTTATATTTCAGCGAAGATGAGAGCATCCACGCGAAAGGAATCAGCATTGTGAAGGCGGTTACAACGAGGAAAACGTAGATCAAAACTCTTGTTGTCTGACTTTGAGCTATGGCCGGATGACTGCGGTTTAATTCTTCCATCAATCGTCTGCCTATGCGCTGAACCGTTTTTCAAAGCGGAACTGGACAAGGGTAATGCCTACAACGATGACAAAGAGAACCATCGCGATTGCGCTGGCATAGCCGAATTGCAGAAAACGGAAGGCAGTGTTGTATATCTGATATACCAGTACCCTGGTTGCGTCGGTCAACTGGTTATCGCCCCCGGCAAAGATATTTAGAAAGATATCGTACACTTTAAACGACGATATGATGAGCATCATCATGATAAAAAAAGTGGTTGGGGCGAGCTGTGGAAGCGTTACGTTGAAGAACTTTTGGCGGCTGTTTGCGCCGTCTATGCTCGCCGCCTCGTAGAGTTCCGCGTTGACACCCTGAAGTCCCGCAAGGTAAATCACCATGTAATACCCCATGTTCTTCCATACGCTGAAGAAAATTACCGTGGGGATCGCCCAATTTTTGTCAGCCGCCCATTGGGGAAGTTTCTCTACGGGTATGTTGGTTAAATATGAAAGCAGGTTATTCACTGGCCCGCGTGTGGGGCTGAAGATAAAATTCCACACCACGGCAACAGCCACTAGGGATGCCACGTACGGGAAGAAAGCTACTGTTCTGAAAAAGTTCCGCCCTTTCAGTTTCTGGTTCAGTAAAACCGCCAGAAAGAGGGCCGCCGCCATTGTGAGGGGCACAACCCCGGCAGTGTAAACAACGGTATTCCGGAGCGCCAGCCAGAAAAGTTTATCGCTGACGAGGGTAATAAAATTTTCAAAGCCGATAAAAGAAATGGGGTTCGCCCCGTCCCATCTAAGGAAAGAGAGGATCAGGGCAAACACCAGCGGGACCAATGTGAAAACGGCAAATCCGATAAAGTTAGGCGCAATGAAGCTGTAGGCTACCATTATCTCTTTGGTATGTTTCTTCATTGCCGTTTTCTCCTGGTATGATTCGGAAACTTCAGTTTCCGAATAACTTCCTTTAAAATAGCAATTTTGCAGGCTGAAAGCCGAAAAATTGCAAGACTTGGGCGGGAACCAACAGGGTTCCTGACCAAGTCTCAGCGACCAAGTATCTTGCCGACCCTTTCATTCATCTGCTTGATGCCGTCGGCTACGCTGATGTTCTTTAGCATGATGGCGTCGTGGGCTTCATTGAGGGCTACCTCAATATCCGCGCTTTTTTCATGAAGGGGCATCTCAAGGTAGGTCTTGTACACGTTCAAAGCTTCCCTGCTGTTGGCATCGGTGGGGAATCCGGGAGTAGACGCGATTGTGCTGATAACATCCGCACTCATGATGGCGGGAATGGTTCCCGTCTTTGCCAAAACTGACGCTCCTTCGGGACCTGAGACAAATTTCATAAAGTCCAGCGCAGCGTCCTTGTTCTTGGAATTCCTGTTTACGCCGATACCGGTGATGGTACCCAGCGTGGTTCCGGCGGTCACACCATCGGGATGGGGATACTTCACAAGACCCCAGTTTGTGGAAGTTGCCTCGCCCGCTTTGACTTTATTGATCTGGGTGGCGATGAACCATGTTCCCATGTTCAGCATTGCGGCTTGGCTGTTGAAGAAGACGCCTGAGTAATGGGTTCCTGAGGTCTTGAGAGTGGCATAGGCCTGGACAATGCCGTCGTCCTGCTCTTTAAGCACGCGGTTGTAATACGGGGCAAGGAAGTCATAAGTGCCGTCCACAATGGTATTTTTTCCGTCCAGGATGCCGAAGAGCTGAACCGCGCTGCGCCAGGTGTGGTAATGGGCGCCGTAGACCTTGTTCGCTCCGCTGCCGCTTGTAACGCGGCGGGCCAAAGCGTCGTACTGATCCAATGTCATGTCGTTGCCGGGATACGGAACCCCCGCTTTGTCAAAGATGTCCTTGTTGTAGAAAATAAGCCAGAAATCGCTGCGGAAAGGCAGGGCATAGACTTCGCCGTTTACCGCGATCTGTTCGGTAGTTCCGCCGTAAAGGCTTGTGTTTATATTGGCGGATCTGATGTAGGCGTTGAGGGGTTCAAGACGGTTTTGCCTGACCAGGTTGGCGTAGCCGGGGATGTCCTTGATGGTAAGCACATCCAGGTCAGCGCCGCCGGACAGTTGGGTAGAAAGAACGGTCATGAAGTCGGCGCTTCCAAGGTCAATGCACTCGATCTTCACGTTGGAGTTCTTCGCCTGATACGCGTCAACCAGGGGCTTGTAATAAACCGTGAGATCGTAATCCCACATAGCCCACTTAAGGGTAACCGGGGTGGCTGCAACCGAGGCGGCCGCTGCCGGCTCCTTCTTTTGGCATGAAACAAAGGCGACAGCAACCATAAGCGAAAGCAACATAATCGCAATTATGCTCTTTTTCATATTCATAATTTCCTCCTAAAGAAATTCTGATAAATTTTAAACCCGGTTTTTAAAAGGCAGAATGTAAAAATTTACACTGTTTATTCAATTATTTGCACGCTTTCCCTGTCGGTATTTCATAGATGTATTTTTACGTGGAAAACCTGTAATATTATACAAATCTAAGGAGTGTATGAGCGATCACATTAAAACCGTCAAGGGCAGGGCGTTTTTTCTTTTGGTCATGTTCGCCCTGATAATAACCATTTTGGCCCTCCTCTTTAGCTTTAACATGATAAACTCGTTTCAGCGCAGGATCGCGATACGTTCCGCGGAAAATAACCTACAGCTTATTGCTGGTTTGATTGAGCAGGATCTGCGCGACCTTACCTCCCTGGGCCGCTGGAGCGGACACAACGAACAGATTTCGCGTTATTTTCTTTTGGAGGAAGAAGGCAATTTTCGGATCATAGAGGCATGGAACAGGCTTTCGGACGAGCTTATCAACAACCGGGCAGGGCGTTATGTGCGGCGTCTTATTGTCTGCAACAACCAACTGACAAAATTTTTGCAGGTGGGCAATTCCACAAATACTTCATACCCGGTGTCGATTTACAATTTGAGGGAAATCTTCGAAAGCGGCATATCAAGGTATTCCCAGGATGCCGCATGGCAGGCCCTTGTAGCGGATCCCTACGTCTTTCCTGGCGATGTTATGGTCATTCCGTTCGTGTACCCGGTTTACAGTCCGTATGACGGCAGGGAAATAGGAACAGTATTTTTGGCGGCCAATACAACCATCGTTACCGACAAGCTCAGGAACTACAATCCGGGCGATGACTCAAAATTCTACCTGAGCATAGGAGATGGATATTATTTAATAGAAGACGATCGTATCCAAAAGGTTTCAGATATGGATACCGAAAGCCATAGCGGCATCTTTGTTACTTATCCCATGAGGGACCAGATAGCGCTGGCCCAGGTATCATCCCCGGCCCATTACCTCTCCTTTTCCGGGGCATCGCCGGCGCTGGCGGTCGGCTTCGGCATTCTCATAGTTTTGCTTATCGTTATGGCTTATGGGATAAACCTTATGACCCGCCAGATTAGCGACCTCATGGACAGGCGCCTTGAGGATGAGAAGAACAAGCGGGATTTGGAATACCGGATGCTTCAAAGCCAGATAAATCCCCATTTCCTCTACAACACGCTCAATTCAATTAAGTGGATGGCAACCATCCAGAACGCCGCCGGGATCGTCGAGATGACGACGGCTCTCTCCCGCTTTCTAAAGATCCTCTCAAAAGAAACCCGCGAGCTGGTGACCCTCCGCGACGAGCTCCTCCTCCTGGATGATTATCTTGTGATTCAGAAGTACCGCTACGGCGGTTCGGTGAACTTTGAAAAGAAGATTGAAGACGAGCTTCTTGATACCCCCATCCCCCGCTTTATCCTCCAGCCCCTGGCGGAAAACGCGATCTTCCACGGCATTGAGCCCAAGGGCTCAGGGAACATAGTCCTCCTGGCGGAAAAGCGGGACGCCGACGTGCTTATTTCCATCACCGACGACGGCGTGGGGATGGCTATGCCTCCGTTGCCCGCAGACGATGAATCTGTCCGGGGACTTGGGATTCACAGCGTGGACGAGCGGCTCCGCTACGCCTTCGGGGAAGGTTACGGCCTTTCGATTGAAAGCAAGCAGGGGAGCTACACCAAGGTGACGATCCGTGTGCCGGGCAACGGGGAGGGCGGCAGATGATCCGGCTCCTCATTGCCGATGACGAACCCCTGGTCTGCGTGGGGCTCCAGTCCATGCTTAAATGGGCTGACTACGGCATTGAAATTGCCGGGACTGCCCGGAACGGCCAGCAGGCCGCGGAAATGATCGAAGAGCTGAAGCCTGAAATTGTCATCACCGACATCAAGATGCCAATCAAAACCGGGCTTGAGCTTGCGGAGGAGTGCGGCAAAAAGTACGGAAAGATACCCCTATTCATTATCCTTACCAGCTACGAGGAATTTGATTTTGTCCGCAGGGCTCTGGCTTTTCAGGCTGTGGATTACCTCGTAAAGCTGGAACTCGACCAGGAAGCCCTCTCCGCCTCGGTTAAGCGCGCGCTTTCCATGCTGGAGGAACTCAAAAAAACGGAAGTCCTGGCTTCCGGGGAGAGCCAGGTTCAAATACGGGAATTGCGGGACAAATTTTATTTCAGGCTTGTGAATAAGCTCTTTGAAAGCAGAGATCAGTTTGAAGCGCTTAAGGAAGAACTGGGGATTGTTTTCCCCGGCTCCGCCATGACGGTACTGACGGCTGAAATCGAGCCGGCTCAGAATGCCGATGACGGCGAAAAACACGCCTCGCTTTATGCCAGTACTGTCCAAATGGTTCGCGAGAAACTTGAAAAGCTGTTTTCATGCCATACGGTAATCCTTGACAGCCGTCACTTCATCATCGTTTTTTGTCTGGAAGTTTCGGACCCTCTGGCCCAAAGAAAATTGCTCGAAAGGGATTTGCGAAAGACAATAGAGATGGTTCATAGTTATTTTAGCGTCCGTATCCGCATGGCCTTAGGCTGTCCGGTAGAAGATCCCCTGAGGCTGGATGAAAGTTATCTCGCCGCCCGGCAAGCCATAGAAAAAACAAGCAGGGACGAACCCTTGCGAATTTTTGAACGCCAGGGTTTTCAGCAGCAGCTCGTAGCCGGAGTGCGTGATTATATAAGGCAAAATATCGCCATAAGGCTTACCCTTCCCGAAGTGGCGGATCACTTTAACCTCAGCCCGAATTACTTGAGCAATCTCTTCACTAAATTTACAGGCGGAAGTTTTGTGGAATACGTCACCTCCGAAAAAATAGCCGCGGCAAAAAAAATGCTCATCCGCGGCGAAGGGCCGATTTACGAGATCGCGGAAAAACTAAAGTTTGAAAGCGCCTTCTACTTCAGCAAGGTTTTCAAGAAGGTAGAAGGCATTTCTCCTAGGGAATTTCTTCGCCGTCTTTAGGAGCTCAAAGGCTCCTAGGGAACTTGATTCGTGGCTTAATAATATGCCGTAATAATGAAATGGAACGCTATTTTAACGAGAAAGAAGCCGTTGCCTTGTATTCAGGCGGAAGCATAGAACGCACGCTGGAGATAATTGCCAACCGTTACATCGATGCAAACCCCCCGCACGAGTACACTGCCCGCCCTTTCTTTAACAATGAAATCAAGCGCGAAAAGGATTACCGCTATACGGCTGATTTTGCCAAAATATTTCTCAATGCGCCGAACGGAAGCTATGTGTACGCTTGGGGAAAATATTTGGCTGGAGAAGATGGGGAACTCAAGTTCACCCTTATTCCCAAAGGGCCGGTAAAAATATGGATGAACAAGGCGCTGATCTATGGAACCGATGTTGTGGCGGAGCGTTATGTACATTCGCCTGTGTCAATCAACTTGCCGGTGAAAAAGGGTTGGAACCACCTGGTACTGCGCTTTACCCGTACAAAAGCGGGCTTCGGGGGGGAGTTCGGCACCTGGCTTGGCAAGCTGAGTTACTACTTTTTCCGGGGCATGGAACGTCCTGAATTACCCGGCTTGTTAATTGAAGGTTTTGATTACACAGCGCCGCTTGCTGAAAGTCTTGTGGAACCTTCGCCGGAATTTCTGGCTCCGATCTGCCTGCCCTTGCCGGCCTGGACTGACGATGAAAACAGACTGGGCGTCTTTGACAGGATTTTCAGCGATGCTTCTAAAACGGACAGGGCTATCGCCCGGACTGAAATCCATGCTCAAGATGCGGTCAAATGCGACATTTTTGGGAGTCAAAGCGGCAACTGCGCTTTTTTCCTGGGAGAAAAACTCGTCTATTCGTGCAAGGAAGCGGGCCAGTACCAATTTGAATGTGAACTGCAAACAGGCAGAAATAGCTTTTCAGTAGTTTCCGAATGTCCCGGTATCGAACCGCAGACCTACGGTCTAGCCCTCGGCTTCGGTCGGACGGTTCGTGGAGAGCCCTGGGATTTTGTATTTATCGTAACACCAAAGACAGAGATCCCTCTCCGCATTACAAATCCCTTCTTTTCATCCGCCACGCTTCCCTGGGCCTTTGCCGGGCCTTTCCGGAAAACTTCCGATGCCGCGCTCGTAGGATCGTTTGACCGCGAACAGCTCGTGGGCGTTGAAGGGGAGCGGACTTGGTGGCGCCTTGATATGCCAGCCTGCTTTGTAAGGCTTTACAACGAAAATCCCCTGTACGGCCACTGGAATTATCCCCTTGGGGTTACCCTCTACGGCCTGATTGAGACTGCCCGGCTTTTTAAGCGGAATGACCGCCAGGCCGCAGGCGACGCTATCGGCAGTTATGTGTACTCCCATGTGGCGCAGTCGATTCGCACTTTGGACTATGCCCTTTTCGACAAGGAGCATTTCGGCGGCGCTACCGCCGTACATCACCTGCTTACTTCCATCGACAGCCTGGACGACTGCGGCTCCTTTGGCTCGTTGGTTCTGGAACTCGCCAAGGATGCGGACAGCGGTTCGCTCCCAAAAGAATTTGGCGTAGCGGCGGATTACACCGCAAGCCACATTATCAATAAGCAGGATCGAATGCCTGAGGGCTGTTTTTACAGGCGGGAGATGATGCACCATTTCCATAACGAAACCCTATGGGCGGACGACCTTTACATGAGCGTTCCGTTTCTCTGCCGTTACGCGGCATATAAAAAGGACCCCGCCATTCTTGACCTTGCCGCCCTGCAATTTGATGGCTTCAAGAAGTATCTCTTTATGGAAGACAAAAGCCTTATGGCCCATGTGTTTGATCTTAAGCGGAACATGAACACTGGAATTCCCTGGGGCCGGGGAAACGGCTGGGCTATCTTTTCGCTTACCGAACTGCTCATGACCCTTCCATCGGATCATCCCCGCCGCGAATTCCTCCTGGGCTTTTTCAGGCAACATTCCGCAGGCGTTCTCGCCCGCCAGGACGGGGACGGAATGTGGCACCAGGTGCTGGATATGTCGGCCTCGTATCAGGAGACATCCTGCACGGCCATGTTTATCTGCGCCTTTTGCCGTGGCCTCCGTTACGGCTGGTTTGACGGCGGGGAGAGCGCTTACCGTAACGCGGCGGAAAAGGCCTGGAGCGCTCTGGAAAATCACTCGATAGACAAAAGCGGCGCCGTTCACGGCGTGTGCAGGGGCTCCGAGTTTGCGTTCAACCCCCGCTATTACGCCGAGCATCTCCTGCCCCGGCTTAACGACACTCACGGCATCGGCATTGTGCTTCTCGCCGGGGTGGAGCTTCTTAAATTGAGGGAGTCATTATGACTGAACACGACATTGTTTCTTTTGGCGGCGTCGGGGACGGCGTTTATGACAATTCCAGCGCTTTTAAGGCGGCACTGAACACAATAAAAGAAGCGGGTGGCGGCATCCTGCGCGTAAGCGAGGGAACCTGGCGTACCGGGCCGATTGAAATTTACTCGCACACTACACTGGTGTTGGACGAAGGGGCGGTCATTTCCTTCATCCCCGAACCGGCGCGTTATCCGCCGGTATTGACGCGCTGGGAAGGGTTGGAATGTTACGCTATGCACCCTTGTGTCTTTGCTACCGGACAGGAAGGTATTGTTATCAATGGGAAAGGTGTAATAGAAGGCAACGGGCAGTATTGGTGGAATAAAATTCGTGAAAAAAATACCGGCGGGCAAAAACAGCCCCAATCGCCTGAAGAATTGGCCCTTGCCGCTTTAAACCCAGGATACGAAAACCAGCCCTCAGGCGGCGGCGGCAGAAAAAATCAGTTCCTGCGGCCCCCGCTGGTACAGTTCTACAATTGTTCAAAAATACGGCTGGAAGGCATCACCCTCCGCAATTCCCCGTTTTGGACCCTCCATCCGGTGTATTGTACCGGCCTTGTCATTTCTGCTTTGTCTATCGTCAACCCGCCGGACGCTCCAAATACGGACGGAATGGACATCGACTCCTGCGAGGACGTTTTAATCGAAAAATGCCATGTTTCGGTGGGGGATGACGCAATAGCGCTGAAGTCCGGATCAGGCGAAGACGCCGTTCGCGCCGGAAGACCAAGCCGTCGCGTGACTGTGCGGGACTGCACCGTCGAAAGCGGCCATGGGGGAATCGTTATCGGAAGCGAAACCGCAGGTGGCATTAGCGAGGTACTGGCCGAGAACTGCCTGTTCAGGGGAACAGACCGTGGGATCAGGATAAAAACCCGCCGCGGACGGGGCGGGACAGTCCAGGATTTGGAATTCAGAAAAATCACCATCGAGAACAACCTCTGTCCCCTGGCGGTTAATATGTTCTACCGCTGCGGAGCGAGCCTTGAGGACGGTTATTTCAGCACAGAAGCCCTTCCGGTAAATGCGACTACCCCGTCGATTAGGAATATCCGTGTATCGGATATTAAAGCTACAGGCTGCCGGGCTTCCGCAGGGTTTATCGCCGGTCTGCCAGAGTCGCCAGTAGAAAACGTCAGCATCAAACGCTGTGAATTTTCCACCGACGAGAATAGCGGCGTCAGTCCCGATGAGTCGGATATGTTTTTGGGGCTCCCGCAGATTACCGAAAAAGGTATACGCCTGCTCAATGTCAAGAATGTGGAATTTTCCGAGGTAAAAGTCAGCGGCCCGGCGGAAGCTTTTATTTACCGCTAAGCCTGTTCACAGTAATTATAAATAGGGGGGTATTACTTTGCATATTCGCTATTCACAAATATTCCTTCGTGAACTGTGCCGTCTGAATAGGTCATTCTCCCATGGCCGTTTTGTTCGCCGTTAGCCCATTCGCCTTCGTACACGCCGCCAAAAAAATATGTTATTTTTCCTTTACCTTGAAATTTGCCATTGACCAGATCGCCCTCATACACTGAACCGTCGCTATATGTCTGTTTTCCTTTACCATGAGGTACGCCGTTGAGTAGGTCGCCTTCGTACACTGAACCATCTTCTAAAATCAGCTTACCTTTGACTGGATTAATCATAAAAACCTCCATCAGATATGATAATTTTAGTAATATATTACGATGCATACAAGTAGGGGAAAATTACACGCTTTACCTAAATGCTTCCTCAAATTAGATTTACTGCCTTGCCCATTCTACCCGCCGCCCTTAAAATTAAACCATGAAAAAGAAAAGGATCGGGCTGGTTCTTGCTTCGATCCATAACGGGCTTAGCCTGAAGGTCCTGGATAGTTTTGTCCGCACTGCCATCGCAGAAAACGCCAGCCTGCTCATTTTTCCGGGAGGCAGGCTGGACGCCCGCATGGATTACGAGAATCTTCGTAATGCCGTGTATTATCTGGCGAACGACGAGAACCTGGACGGCTGTATAAGCTGGAGTTCGGCTATAAGATACGCCCAGTCGAAAGAGGAATTCGAACATTTCCACGCTAACTTTGATCCCCTCCCCTATGTAACAATTGGATTTAAACTGCCAGGGCATCCCTGCGTGGAATTTGACGCCTATAACGGAATAAAGGCGCTGGTCGGTCATTGCATTGGCGTTCATGGCGCGCGTAAGATCGCTTTTTTGCAGGGCCCTGTTTTTCATCAGTCCGCCAAGGCCCGTCTTGAAGGGTATTATGACGCACTGAAAGAAGCGGGGCTTTTTGCCGGTTTGCAATCAGCTCCGGTAACAAGCCCCTTTAACTGGGAAGAAGGAGCCGCCGCCGCCGCTCAGCTTTTCGAGGAACGCTCCTTAATTCCTGGGCGGGATTTTGACACACTTGTCGGTTCCAGCGATCTTATGGCCCTTGGGGCGATCAATTATTTCGCAATGCACGGGTATCACGTCCCAGGCGATTATCGCGCCGTGGGATTCAACAATTCCGAGGAAAGCCGCGTTGCCGAAAGCCCCCTTTCAACAGTACAAGCGCCATACATGGAAATGAGCAGTGAGTCTTATAGAATACTGCGCGGAATTATGAGTGGAAAAACACACACCGATACCGATGTCCTGTTGCGTTCCGATGTTATTATCCGCGAATCCTGCGGCTGTTCCGGTTTTCGCGCTGGCGAAATAACGCAACTGGAAGAAACCAAACCCGGCCATATTTCAGGCAACGTCGAAGAAACATTGACAAAGATGGCAAGAGACTACCTTAAACTGGACTCTGCCAGCATGAACGCTTTTGCACTGCCGCTGATTCACGCCCTGCTGCACGAGGAGCCGGAGCGTTTTTTCCCCCTGTTTGAAAAAGCCCTGATTGGTTATTTCAATTCCGGGCGGGAGACTGAAAACCTTTTACAGCTGATAGGCGATGCGCTTAGATTGAACCTTCCGGAAAATATACGCGCCCTGGAACCGTCTCTATACCGGAGCATGTTCAGAATTCACGAGCAACTGGCGATCCGCGCCCGTTACGAAAAGGAAAGCTGGAACACCGTACTCAATTCCCTCAAATGCGAGCTTTTGGGAACACGCGACAGGAATTCCCTTATACATAGCCTTGCGCGGTACCTGCCAAAAATAGGGATAAGCACAGCGGCGATTGTAATTTACGCCGATGAAAAGCATTCAATTTGCGTTGGCAGTTTTTCTCCTCAGGGGATCGATCCCAAAAGGGAACAGCTTTTCCCGGCAAGGCTTCTGGTTCCGGCAAGCCTTAAACAGCAGTACGCCGACGGGATTTTTATGGTTCAGCCCCTGTTCATCGAAAACCAGTCTCTGGGGTATTTTGTCCACAACGTTCCCATTATTGACGGGGTCATTTTTGAGGAGCTTCGTTCCGCGGTCAGTTACGCGCTAAAGGGCATAGCCCTGCTGGAAGAAACGGTTCGGGCAAAACGGATCGCGGAGCAGGCGGAAAAGGCAAAAACGGAATTTTTGCTTACTCTGGAAAACGGCCTGTACAATCCGCTCCAGGGGGTAATGGATCAAATAGAGAAACTGGAGCAAAAGGCGGAGTCGGCGAAAAATATAGCGGAGCTGAAAAATTTTGTTTTGGAAAGGGAAGCCGAAGCGGGCAGCCTTATGGACTTTACCCTTTCCCGCGTTGACGAGCTTGCCTTGCGGAAAACGCTTTTTGATCCCGAAGAACTTCTGCAAGGTATCGGAACCTTCCCCCTGCTTTCAGGCGATACGGCGCGTCTTGCCCAGTGCTTCTCGCTTGTTCGGGAACAGTTTTCAGGAGATGATACCCCTGCCTTGTATTCAGCCGAGATGGGCTTTAGCGGCTTGGTTATCACGTTTCGGGGCAAGCCTCGTAGCGGCAAAACCGAAAAGGCCCGGCACTTCAGCCTGCTTCTGGTGGAACGGATTATCCTGATGCATGGGGGCGAGTTTCACCTTGATAATGAAAGCTGTACTATTATATTGCCTTGGACTACCCTAAGCGGACAGGATCCTATAGTAAAACCTGTCAGTCCCCAGGATCATATTCTGGTTTTGGGAAATTCCGCTTTTCTGCCCACTAATTTCTTCAGCCTTCCACGAGTTTATGACACGGAAAAAGCGCCTCCTGACATAACCGCTTTTATTGTCTGGAACGCCTCCGGGGCAAGTGTCGAAGAGATGGTAAAAGTAGCGGCCCTACAGAGTATCGGTGAATTTGCCGCCGTGCCATTTCTCTGTTACGGAGAGCCGGGAGACGGAATTTTAGGCGTAAAGTCTTCCATAATTGACGCAGTAGAATACATCTTAAAGCCATCGCAAAAGGGGGCTGTTTTGTTTATCGGCTCCCCGGAGCCGGGCGCAGAACAGCTTTTACCGGAGGGCGGCATTGAACGGGTAAGCATTGATTCAATGGCGGCTTTTAACGAGACTGTGGCTGCGATAACCCCTTCGCTTGTTGTTTTTAATTCGCTTAATATTGCCGGCGCGGCGGCGGTAAGGCAGCATCCCCTGACAATAATGGTGCCCATCGTAATGATCAGTAGCCGCATAGACAAAGCCGCCGATGTGATGAGATTGAGCCAGTATCCCCGGCTAATTATCTGCCACCGGGCGGTTTCTTCTTCCCCCGAATTCAGAGCGCGCCTAAAAGCCCTGATCGGCAGGGATGAAATTCTGCCCCCGCATACCGGCGTACTGGTAAAGAAGGCGATCCTATACTTCGACCAACATTCCGAATCCCAAATTTCCCGCTGGAAACTTGCGGACAGTATTAATGTCAACGAGGACTACCTGACGCGGATTTTTCACCGTGAAATGGGAATGTCGCCGTGGGATTACCTAAACCGCTTAAGGGTGTTCCTTGCCGCCGAATTTCTAAGGCAGACCGATAAGACCATTCAGGATATTGCCTTGCAGACCGGGTTTAACGATCAGGCCTATTTTTGCCGTGTTTTCAAGAAAATATACGGCGTTTCGCCAAAACAGCTGCGAAAAGTCGGAATAATCCAATAATTTATCAGCATTTTCCGGTATCTCGTAGTACAATATAATTTACCGATGAAAAACTTATCGCAAGAAAACAATACCCTGCGCCAAATCAAACGGCATCGTTCAGTTTATTTGCTCCTGGTTCTTCCGGTTGCCTGGTATATTGTTTTTAGATATATACCCATCTGGAACGGCCAAATCGCCTTTCGGGATTTCATGCCTCTGGACGGAATAGTAGGCAGTAAGTGGGTTGGCTTTGAAAATTTCAAGGTTTTTACCAAATCTTTCTATTTTACAGAGCTCTTGCGAAATACCCTGTTCTACAGCTTTGGGAAATTGTTTGTCAGCGTTCCATCGGCCATAATCCTCGCGATAGCCCTGTACGAATGTGCAAGGCCAAAACTGGCCAAGGTGGTACAGACGCTTGCATATTTTCCGCACTTCCTCTCATGGGTTATTATGTACGGCATTCTACTTGCGCTGCTGGCCCCTGGCGACGGTATCATCAACGACATTATCAAGGCATTTGGCGGAGAGCCGATCGCCTTTCTGACCAACACTAAAACCTTTCCCTGGATAGTGATCTTCTCCGATACCTGGAAGGAAGTAGGCTGGAGCGCCATCATCTTTATCGCCGCACTTATGGGTATAGATATTACCTTGTTTGAGGCCGCCATTGCGGAAGGGGCCTCCGCCCCCCAACGGGTGTGGTACATTACCCTTCCGGCTATCAGGCCGGTGATAGTCATAGTGGTACTGCTCAGGCTTGGAACAATTCTTGACGCTGGTTTTAACCAGATGTTTATGCTATATAGCATTCCTGTTTACAGTGTGGCGGATATAATCGACACTTGGGTTTATCGTCAGGGCCTGTTAAATTTCCAGTTCGGTTTGGCGACCGCGGTCGGCATTTTCAAAGGCGCAATAGGGCTTGTTTTGCTTGTCACAAGCAATCAGCTGGTGAAGAAGATCGGCGAGTCGTCTTTGTTTTAACGGGGGAAGGATGTGGCAAAAAAAACTATCATAAAAGGAACAACGGTAAGGCTCAGTTCGGTGGATCGGTTGTTCTATGGCATTATAGATGTGTTTTTGGTGATAATGCTGATTGTCGTGGCTGTTCCCATGTGGAGCACCATCACCCTTTCTTTCCGTTCCAATACCTTTATCGGTTCCAATCTGGAGGGGATGTTCCTGGCACCATGGAAATGGTCAACCGCCGCATACGAAACCATGTTGGGCAACATGGGTTTTGTCAACTCCTTAATCAACAGTTTAAAAATTTTCGTTATGGGCGTTGCCTGCGCCCTGTTTTTTACCATTCCCCTGGCTTACTCGCTTTCGATAAAAACCCTGCCGGGCAGGAAATTCTTCAACGTGCTTATCCTTATCCCTTACCTTTTTAATGTGGGCTTAATCCCTTCTTATTTGGTGGTTGTCAAACTGGGGCTTACCAATAAACTCGTGGCGGTTTTTTTCCCGATGGCGATCAGTACCTACAACTGTATAATTATGCGGGGATTTTTCGAGGGAATTCCCGACGAGATAAAGGAGTCCGCCAGGATCGACGGCGCATCGGAGATAACAGTTCTATTGAGGATCGTTCTTCCGCTTTCAAAACCGATTCTTATGACTATCGGCCTGTATTATGGAGTTTCGTATTGGAACGATTTTTTCCACGCTATGCTGTACATCAGTACCAATTCCCTCAATCCCCTGCCAATTCTATTGCGGAATATTTTAATGTCCGGCAGTATGAACGAGTTTCTGGAAGTCAACGCTTTTGGAAAGGCACCGGTTCAGGCGATAAAGGCGGCGAGTGTTTTCATGTCGGCGATTCCGATGCTGTTGGTTTACCCCTTTATTCAAAAGTACTTTACCAAAGGGACTCTGCTTGGAAGCGTGAAAGGCTAACTCAGGAAACAACGGATTTGTTCCGTTTATATAATTTTTTACAGGAGGAATTTGAATGAAAAAGGCAACAGCGATTCTGTTTGTTCTGTTGGCTGTTTGTTTTACAGCCCAGGTTTTTGCCACCGGCTCTTCGCAAAGCGTTCAGACGCCAGCAGGCCCGGTAACCATTGAGTTGTGGTATGGGCCGGCAATGTCCGAGCAGCCACCGCCCCCGGATGACTGGAAGGTCATTCAGCTTATCAAGGATAAACTCGGCATCAACCTGGTTTTAAATGCCCTGCCTTCCAGTGCGAGCGATCAGGATGCCAAGGTGAACGCGGCTGCGGCGGCCAATAACTTACCGGATTTGTTTATGGTGGGTCTGACGCCTTTTAAGAATTTGGTCAGGATGGGTGTAATAGCTCCGGTGGATGACCTGTACAAGCTGATGCCCACAAGGACGAAGCAGATGTACGATGCCGACAGCATTGCTTTTAGCACGGTCAACGGAAAATCTTACGGGTTTGCTACCCCCGGCTCCATTATCAAAAACGAAGGCGTGTTGATCCGAAAAGACTGGCTTGACAAGCTGGGCCTGAGGGTTCCTGTTACTACCGATGATTATTTCAATGTTATGAAAGCTTTCACCGAAAGGGACCCTGACGGTAACGGGCGGAATGATACTTATGGCTATGGAGCCTTCATTGAGATAGGCACCATTGCGGAAGGCCTTGGCCAACGCTTCGAGCCGATTATGGGCGCTTTCGGAGTTGAAGGCACCTGGAACCTGACCAAAGCCGGGGCTGGCCTTAACGTGCGCAAGCCCGCCTATTTTGACGCCCTTACTTATGTCAAGCGGATGGTGGACGAAAAGGTTATCGATCCCAACTGGCTTAGCTACAGCAAGGACGATTTCCGGGCGGCATGGAAACAGGGTAGGTTTGGGATTATGAGGGAACAGAACGCCGCCTACGCCGCTTCAACCAACTACGCTCCGTTCGACGAAAACTTCCCGAACGGCGAATGGCAAGTAATTGATCCGCCAAAAGGCCCCACCGGGAAATCTTCGGTCGGCGTCTATACCCAAGGTTACAGGATCTATAGCATTTCCAAAAAAGCTGGGGACGCGGGAAAAGGCCCGTCCATTGCCAAGCTTTTGGAATGGATGTCCTCTGACGAAGGTTACTACCTTCTGGGATGGGGCGAAAGAGGGGTGAACTATGTAATTGGCCCGGACGGCGCTCCTACCGCGACCGGCATTCCCGATGCGACCAAAGCCTGGGACAAGGCTCCAGCTGTGTCTCTTACCCAGCTTCGGAACATGGTGTTCTACAACGGCGAAAAAGAGCTTATCGCTCGGTATCCGACCTATAAAACCGCCAAGTCTGGCAAAGAGATGAGCGCGCTGAAGGTGCTTTTTGATATGCAGAGCCGGCCCTGGACAGCAAATATCGGCGGCGACAACCTGGTACAACCCAGCGCGGATCTTCAGCGTTTCTACGAGCAGGGAGTTGTAGAATTTGTAACCAGCACCGGTGGGCGACAGCTCACCCAGGCCAACTGGACCGCTTGGCTTGCGCAGTTTGACCAGAGGGGCGGCCTCCAGTGGGAAAGAGACGGAATTGCTGATGCTACTGCGAAAGACCTAATCAAATAAAGTAAAGCAAATGCCATTGATTGAACATAGACTTGTTCGGGAAGTTCATTTACCGAACAAGTCTGACATTGACCGGGCCAAACCTGTTTCAGAGCGGATGGCTCGGTCGGTAATGAGCCGTTATGGGCCGGAAGAGATGCAATGGCATTATGAGCACGGTCTTGTTCTGCAAAGTATTTTCCTTTTGGGGCAGTATAGCGGACAGGAGCAATTCTGCCGTTACGCGAAAATGATGTACGATACCAGGATCAGCCCCGAAGGGGAAATACTTTTGTATTGTGAAGATGAATACAACCTGGATCAGATAAACTCGGGCAAGACCCTTTTCTTGCTATATAAAAAATACGGCGAAGAAAAATACCGGATCGCCATTGAGAAGCTCCGACGCCAACTGTCCAGCCAACCCCGAACCAAGTCAGGCGGTTTCTGGCACAAGCAGATTTATCCCTGGCAGATGTGGCTGGACGGGCTTTATATGCAGGGGCCGTTTTACGCGCAGTATGCGGCTGAATTCGGCAATGAAGCGGACTTTGACGATCTGGTTTTTCAGTTTACCCTGATGGAATCCAAAGCCCGCGATCCGGAAACAGGCCTTTTGTACCATGCCTGGGACGAATCCCGCAAACAGCCTTGGGCAAACCCCGATACCGGCTGTTCGCCCCATTTCTGGGGCCGGGCTTTGGGCTGGTACTGCATGGCCCTTGTGGATGCATTGGCTTTTATTCCTCCTTCGCGCTCAAAACATATCGAAGCGCTAACAGCTATCGCCCAGCGTCTGGTTGCGCCGCTTTTAAAATACCAGGACGATCAGAGCGGGCTTTGGTATCAGGTGATGGATCGGGGCCGATCGCCGCTTAATTACCTGGAAAGCTCTGCTTCCTCTATGTTTATCTATTTCCTGTTAAAAATGATTCGTTTCGGCCTTGTATCGGAAGGAGAAGCAGGGGCGGTTAATAGTGCCGTTGTAAAAGCGTATCAGGGGCTTATAGAGCAAAAAGTGCAGGAAGACAGCTCCGGAGAACTCCACCTAACCGATATTTGCAAGGTTGCAGGTCTGGGGGGAACGCCCTATCGGGACGGTTCTTACGAATACTACATAAGCGAGCCTCAAGTTACCGATGATTTTAAGGGAGTTGGCCCCTTTATTCTGGCATCGATTGAATACGAGAGAAATCGATAGAATATGAGGGAGTACGAGGGTATTGTAAAATAGCAAAAAATGGTAAAATAAAATACCAAAGCGAGGGAAAAAATCTTGCATTCAGTTTTGGATGAATTAAGAAAGATAGGCATTATTCCCGTAATAAAAATTGACGATGCCGAAAAGGCAGTCCCCCTGGCAAAGGCGCTAATTGCGGGTGGTATTCCCTGCGCGGAGGTAACCTTTAGAACCGCCCAGGGAGAAAAAGCAATCGCGGCGATAAGCAAAGAAGCGCCGGGCATACTGCTTGGGGCGGGCACTGTGCTGACTGTTGACCAGGTCGATAAAGCAATCGCGGCCGGGGCAAAGTTCATTGTAAGTCCCGGCTTTAATCCCAAAGTAGTCGCCCATTGCATAGAAAAAGGAATCCCCGTTACCCCCGGCTGTTCCAACCCGTCGGATATTGAAATGGCTCTGGAGATGGGGCTTGAGGTTGTCAAATTTTTCCCCGCCGAGCAGGCCGGGGGGCTTGAGTACATAAAGGCGATTGCCGCCCCTTATACTTCCGTGTCGTTTATTCCCACAGGCGGCATCAACGCGCAGAACATCGGCAAATATATTGCCTACGAAAAAGTGCTTGCTTGCGGCGGCTCCTGGATGGTAAACGCCGATTTTATCAATTCAGGAAATTTTGAAAAGATATCTGCCCTATGTAAGGAAGCTCTTATGGGCCTTTTGAGTTTCCAGATGGTTCACATAGGGATTAATTCGGAAAACGAAGAAGCCGCCGTAAAAGCGGCGAATAGTTTTTCCGCTTTGTTTGGCTTTCAAAGCGTCGTGGGAAACAGCTCCATATTCGCCGGTGACGGCATCGAGATCATGAAGTCGCCCTTTTACGGCAAGAACGGACACATCGCGATTGCTACGAACAGCGTGTTAAGGGCTATGGCTTATTTCCAGCGGACGGGAATCGAATTTAAAAGTGAGAGCATTAAAATAGACGCCAAGGGAAATCCTACCGTTGCGTATTTAAAAGATGAGATAGGCAGTTTCGCCATCCATTTGGTTCAAAAGAAATAGGAAGACATTATGAGTAAAGTTGTTACATTTGGCGAGATTATGTTACGCCTTGAGCCGGAAGGCTATTACCGTTTTGTGCAGGCTGCTTCCTTTGGAGCCACATACGGCGGCGGAGAAGCCAATGTGGCCATTTCCCTGGCTAATTTCGGCGTGGATGTTGCTTTTGTGACCAAACTTCCCAAACACGAAATTGGCCAGGCCGCAGTGAACATTTTGAGGCAGTTCGGAGTGGATACTTCCAAAATAGTGCGGGGAGGGGATCGTATTGGAATCTACTTTCTGGAAAAAGGCGCTTCCCAACGGGTATCCAAGATTATTTATGACCGCGCCGCTTCTTCAATATCCAAAGCCGTCGCCGCTGATTTTGATTGGGATGCGATTTTCAACGGCGTTTCCTGGTTTCATTTTACAGGGATAACCCCGGCCCTAGGCGACAATGTGGCGGATATATGCGCCGAAGCGCTAAAGGCAGCCAAGACTAAGGGAATAACCGTTTCCTGTGATCTCAATTACCGAAAAAACCTCTGGTCCAGGGAAAAAGCCGGAGAGGTAATGGGTAAACTGGTACAGCAAGTGGATGTGTGCGTCGCCAACGAAGAGGACGCTTTTGACGTGTTCGGCATCAAGGCTGAAAATTCGGACATCACATCGGGAACTCTAAGCCGCGAGGGGTACAAGGAAGTTGCCAAAACTCTGGCGGATCGTTTCGGCTTTAAAAGAGTTGCCATCACTTTGCGGGAGTCGTTTTCCGCCAGTGAAAATAGCTGGGCGGCAATGATGTACGACGGCAAAAAACACTATTTCTCAAACAAATATCTAATTCACATCGTAGACCGGATTGGAGGCGGCGACAGTTTTAGTGCAGGCCTTATTTACGGTATGTTGCAGGAAATGCCCCCGCAGGATAATCTTGAATTCGCTGTAGCCGCCAGTTGCCTGAAACATTCCATAGAAGGGGATTTTAATCAGGTTTCGATAGACGAAGTAAAAAAGCTTGCCTCCGGAGATGCCTCCGGAAGAGTACAGCGATAAATTATCGCGCTTAATTATTTTTATCGGGAGAAGACCATGATTCTTGAAAGACGTTATTCGGAACATCCAGTCGATGTAAAATGCTACGAAACAAGAGAACTGCGGGAGCATTTTCTTTTTGACAAGGTTTTTGTCAAGGACGAAATTAGCCTTTGTTACACCCACAGCGACCGCGTGGTTTTTGGTGGTGCCTTTCCAAATAAAAAGAAACTGCGCCTTGAAGGCGGCAAAGACTTTGGGAGCGATGTCTTTCTTGATCGGCGGGAAATCGGGATCATCTGCATTTCAGGCGAAGGCGTCATTTCAGCCGACAAAAACGAATTCAAGATGAAGAAGGGAGACGGCCTTTACATCGGCAAAGGAACGAAGGATGTAATTTTTTCCGCGACCGATAAAAAAAATCCGCCCAAGTTTTACCTTGCCAGCGCCCCGGCCCATGTTACCTTTCCCGCGGTTCACATTCCCATTGAAAAGGCCAATCCGCGCAAACTTGGGGAAGCGGCGACTGTGAATGTGCGTACCATTTATCAGTATGTGCATCCGGCGGTCTGTCAAAGCTGCCAGCTTGTGATGGGCATGACCGTGCTGGAAGAAGGCTCCGTGTGGAACACCATGCCCTGCCACACCCACGAACGCCGCATGGAAGTGTACCTTTACTTTGACATGAAGCCTAACGCTGCGGTGTTCCACCTTCACGGTCAGCCGGAAGAGACCCGCCATATAGTGATGAACAACGAACAGGCGGTGATTTCTCCCTCCTGGTCAATTCATTCCGGCGTTGGAACAGCAGCATATACATTTATTTGGGCCATGGCCGGGGAAAACCAGACGTTTGACGACATGGACACACTTGATACAACAGAATTACGGTAAATAATTTAAAGGAGAAGCTATATGGGTATTCTTGATTTGTTCAGACTTGACGGAAAAACTGCCATTGTAACCGGATGTAGCCGGGGATTGGGACAGGGCATGTCGATTGGCCTTGCACAGGCGGGCGCAAACATTTTCGGGGTTGACTATTTCCCGGATGCCGCGGAAACCAAAGAAAAGGTTGAAAAAGCCGGAGTTAAGTTCTCGTACTTTTCCGCCAACTTGCTTACGATTGAACCGGTGGAAAAAATTTTCGCCGAAGCTGTAAAAGTATTCGGCCATGTGGACATTGTGGTCAACAACGCGGGGATCATCAAACGGAACGACGCAGTGGACTTTACCGAAGCCGAATGGGACGACGTGATCAACATCAACCTAAAAACGGTGTTCTTTATGTGCCAGGCCGCGGCGCGGCAGTTCATTAAACAAAACACTGGCGGCAAGATCATCAACATCGCCTCAATGCTCTCCTACCAGGGAGGCATCCGGGTTCCGTCCTACACCGCCTCCAAGAGCGGGGTGAAAGGGATCACCATGCTCATGGCAAACGAATGGGCCAAACATAACATCAACACCAACGCAATCGCTCCGGGCTACATGGCTACCGACAACACTTCGGCTCTACGGCAGGACGCAGAACGCAGCGCCGCCATACTGGATCGCATTCCCGCCGGACGCTGGGGTACCCCTGACGATGTTGCGGGCGCGGCGGTGTTTCTTGCATCTCCGGCAGCTTCATACATCAACGGCTACACGTTGGCAGTGGACGGAGGATGGCTCGGTAGGTAAGACGGCTCCTTGTTTATTGCAAAGCGTTTTCAACCGCTTTTATTATTGATTTACTGCTTGCGGTAGCGCCGCTAATAGCGTCAACATCCAAACTTTGTATCGCAATAATTTGATCGGTTATTTTTTCGGCTTTTTTTCCAATTGGAGAACAGGAATGTTTCACTATCTCAATTTGTATAATTCTATGATTTTGAATGGTTACGTCAAGAATTACGTTTACAGGTGTTCTGGATAAATCATAACTCCCGCGGTATATTCCATCTCTTTTTAACGCCAAATCTGGTATTTTTGCCGTTAGGTTTTTATAGGCTGTTGAGCAACCTAAAATGAATATACAGATAAAAACAATCAAAATAAATTTAGATTTTATCATTTATATTACCTTGAGTTTCTTCTAAATATCTCAAAAAACTTATTCTTGTCTTCTTCATTTTTAATTTGCTTAATTACCAATTTGTTATCAAAGGTAACATCCTCAACATCTCTTGCGGTTAAAGGCTCTTTTGTTTTTTCAATATATTCTTCTTTGGTTTCTTTTTTCATTGAATGTATCATCACTTTCTGTTGAATTATATATCATATTCTTTACTATGTCAACGTATTTTACTTAGATATTCTCTAAATTCATTTATACTATTGAATTCTGTAATATGAACGTCATTTTTCTTCAATATTTTAACGAACTCTATTTGGTGCCTTTTTGCAGCCTCTTTAATTTTATTTAAATTTGTAGAATCATATTCCCCTACCATATCCGGTAATTTATATGTACAGTTACATTCCATAAACAATCTTTCAATTTCTTCTGTTAATTCTACGCTTGCATATAATGGCGTGTAAATGTCTCCCGCATCGCAGGCATGGTAAATTTTATTGTAATGCTGTATCATTTCCTCATAAAAGCCTGAGAATGAATCTTTAAATGTGCTATTTTCTTTGTTCGGATTGCTAAATAATTTTTCCGTGTTGATAATTAGTTTATGCAACAGCTCTTTTATAATACTAATATCGCTTTCTATAAACAGTTTATCGTAAATTATTCCAAAATTTTCCGGAACCAAATCCATATTTAGTATTTCCTGTTTTTGGTGTTTCCTAATTTTTTTTATTGGTCTGCCGCTTAGTTCAACCAATAAATCTGACAAATCATAAATAATATCAATAATTGATTTCCTTATATTGGTTAAATCATTCATTTCTATCAATCTAAAGTATTTAGCGTAAATGTTTCCAAGGATAGCTTTAGCGTTTTCAATATTACTGTAATGCTCATTGGCGATATCCTTTAATTTATTGAACCGTATTAAATCATCTTCTGTATTGCTATAGATGACTTTTCCGTCGGTAATAATCGAATACCTTGAGCCTTCATTGTGTCTTGCAATCATTTCAAGTCTTTCCCATGATAAGGCCCAAAAATCATATCCGATACCGTTTAAAATAAACGTCGTTCCCAAGTTATAACCTCTTTCGGTTTTTGGCACAAGGAAAAGGTCAAGATCGGAAAATTTATGGGCATCATTATTAAGATATGACCCGTATATATTGACCACCGAGACATCCCCGTTATAATCTTTTTTTATCTTTTCAATTAGAGCGTTTGCTACTTCGGTTAAATCCATAATTTTATTGCTTGTTTGCCTCTATCTTACGGTTTCTCAGGTACAATAACTCATCTATTGTTATCATGACAAAATTAAGAATGTACAAGAATAGATTAATACTGATAGTCTCGTTCGGGTTTGTTTTTAAATTAGCCCAGTATTCAGTCAGTTTAAACAAAACACCGGCCACATAGCCTATTTGCAATACTATCAGGAACAATAGGCTTTTGCCTGCCGTTTTTTTGGATACAAGCGATTTATATATGGAAATGGGCCATGCAAAGCCGAAACAAACTAACATTATTGATTCAAAAATATTCATATAATATTACGATACAATATTGTACCGTAATAAGTCAATAGCGTGGTTTGTTATTTATTCCAAATAATAAATACCTTAACACAGGTATTAACCGTATAATTTCGCAAAATATTATTGTTGCTCCAAACGCCAATACCAATAATAAAATATAGTTATAGATCATTGGCAGTTCGAGAGCAGAAGTCAAAATATACGCCATAAATACCATTATTGGGTAATGGCTTAAATACCAAAAGAAACTGCGGCTTTTTATGTAATCCATTAATTTGTTTGTCTCGTTGAAATATTTTTGTGAACAACCCAATATCGCCATCATCATAATCCACGAATAAATGTTTGTTAACGGATGCTGTAAAAAATAATCATCGGCGAAATTTTTTCCGTAAAAGTAATAAACCTCTATAATGCCAAGTATTATTCCGGTTATAAGTAAAGGCCAACGGAATTTGGCCAATATTTCAGTTATTTTTTCCTGTGAAAAAAAATAGTATCCACTCAGAAAGACAAATAGATATATGCCGTTCCTGAATACCGTTATCAACGGTGTATTTAATAACAACGAATAACCCCAAAATGGCAAGAAGAGAGCCAGCAGTACAAAAATATTTGCCTTGCCAGCCCATGCTGTTAAACCATCATTTTTGTCTATTTTGTAAAGTATCAATAAAACCATTGAGACAATTAGTAATTCAAAGTTAAACCATAATGGTCCCATGCCTGTTAAGCAGTATACAAAATATTTTATAAAACCAGGTACATAACTACCCGCGAAAATATCAAAATAATGATCCGTTACCCACCCGGTTATCCAACCAAGCAGAAATATTCCGAAAATAAAGGGTATCAATAATTTATGCACTCTTTCCTTTAAAAACTGTTTTACAGTGCGTTTTTGCAATGCGTATCTGGCGCTTATCCCAGCTACCAAAAACATAATGGTCATTAGCCAGGGATATACAAAATAGCAAAGAGTATCAAAAGCCGGAATGCCGATTTTTCCGATATTTGATACAACACCGGCACTGTTAAACAAATATGCTACGTGGTATACGATAACAATGAGTACCGTAACAGACCGTATATTGTCAATAAAGTACTTGCGGGAAACATTTGCATCCATCGTTTTTTCTCTCTAGTGTTTATTATATGGATTATTAAAATTATGTCAAGAAAGCATTGCATATAACGATGCATAAACAACTTGATCCCAAGGTAAAACTGTGTATACTATAAATAATACATAGGAGGCCAAAAATGGCGGATAAAGTGTATTGCAGAAAGTGCGGGACGGGCAGTTGCGAACCGGCACGGTAATAACACTTCTCTTTTATTGTTGCGCTTATTTCCAACAAAGTCCATCAAAAAGAATTTCCTGATTAGGTTCCATATTGTTTTTCATGTTCAATGTCTTCATGCTTACACTGTTTTTACTTTGATTATTCCGACTGATTCTACAGAATAATTTTTATCAATTTCATTAACTGAAAGAGCCGCAATTTCAGGAATTTCTTTTTCCAGAGCAGTTCTTACCAAACACTGTGCAAAGACGGTTCCAAACTTGAAAAAATATAGCCGGAACTGTCCTTCGCCTTGGAATCGGATATCTTTTGTTCCAGGGTAAGAACATGAATAATATGGTTTTTATCAGCATACTGATTGCATACTTGGTACGCCAAAACCTGCCTGCTTAACTTTGTTACGCTTCTGTCTTGAACTCGGGGCATTATGTTATCAAATATGACATCAATTTTTAATGGTAACAGATGGTAATAGGGAGTAACAGATAGTAAATGGGGGTTGACTAATTCTTTATCCTGTATAGAATTAGAGTAACAGGGAGTACTAGGGAGTAAGTAATAGACAGGGCGGGGAACTTCGCATACAGCCAAAACGTTATGTGCAATTTGGGCCGGTATGTAAACTATCCCAAATAGCTAATGGTGTATAAAATATTATACACAAATAAATTATTATTGATATAGACGTAGCTTAATAAAAGTTGTATACTATTAATTATGGGAAATGAAGAATTACTTAATTATATTGTAATCGACCAAGGGATTCGGTTTGGAAAACCTTGTATAAAGGGCACGAGAATAACTGTTGGAGATATTCTTCAATGGTTATCTGAAGATATTTCTGTTTCGGAAATATTGGAAGATTATCCATTATTAAGAGAAATTCACATAAAGGCTGCATTGGCTTTTGCTGCAAAACGTGAAGAAATGATAAAAGTAATCGCTGTTGCTTGAAAAATCAAGATGAAAGTATTACTTGATGCAAATATTTCTTGGAAATTGGCGGAAATATTAGAGCCGATTTACGGAAAATGTGATCATGTTGATTTAATAGGATTAAATGTACCAGCAACAGACAAAGATATTTGGAATTATGCTTTAAATAATGGATACATAATAATTACAAAAGATACCGATTTTGTTGATTTAATGGAAATAAATGGTTTTCCACCAAAAATTGTATTGTTGAAAACCGGAAATAACAGTAGTAAATTGCTTATAGAATTATTGAAAAGCATTAAACCAATGATAGAAGATTTAGAAAAAAATAATTATGGACTATTAGAAATAGTAAAAAAGAAACAGTAAATATCGGCCCAAACAGCACATAACAGGACTGTTTACGCATCGGCGCAGAAGCGCCTCGGCCTCCATTCGGCTAGGTCATGGCTACGCCATTCCCACGCCTCATTCCAGCAAATTGGCGGCGGCGGTCTTTGCTCCGCAAAGCCCTTATATGCCGCCGCCAACTTCGTAAACAGCCAAACGTTAGGCGACATTTTTCTTAATTGTATTATAAAACTATATTGACATCGTAATTAAAATCTGTCAAATTAAAGTGTAAAGGATAAAATAATATGGAAAAACAGAATGGCTATAATAAAACGATAAAAAATATGGCAAAATGGCTTTTTATAATAATTATATTGTCCATTTTTTCTTTTTGTTTATTATTCCAATTAGAAGAACTTTATGAAATACCGTTTATTAATATTGGGTATATACTTGAAATAATATTTTTACCAATGATTATAAACAATTTGATTATGGAATCAATAAATGAAAAAATGGATAAAAGAATTTTTACAGCTTTTGGTACTAACTTATTATTCATGCTTAACTCTTCTGTTTTCATTATCACTAACAAATACAATGAAAGTATTATTTTTCAAATACTTAAAATTATTGCATTAATAATTATAACAATAATAATATGTAAAACAATTAAAGTAAACAAAAATAATGATTTTTCGTATTTAAAATCCACAAATTTACTAATGATCGCAATTATTAGTATTGTTATATCCTTATTAAAATTCCATAAAATATCCATTATTCAAACTCTGGAAAATTTCATTAATTATTACTATTTAGCACCGTTTTTATTGATTCAAGGAGTATATGAATTATTGGATAGAAGAACAAAATAAGAAAAACGTCGCCTAACAGGTCTGTTTACGCATCGGCGCAGGAGCGCCTCGGCCTCCATTCGGCTAGGTCGCCTCGGACTAAAGTCCGCAGGCTCCCACGCCTCATTCCGGCAAATTGGCGGCGGCGGTCTTTGCTTCGCGAAGCCCATATATGCCGCCGCCAACTTCGCATACAGCCGAAACATTGCATTAAATGACAGTGGCGGTTGGGTTCACCCTATGCTAATTCTATATCCTGTAAAGAATTAGCGTTGCTGGTTCGGCACTCCGAAACAGCAGGAAATTGGTGTTATCAGATATGACATCAATTTTCAAAAAATAGGGGTTTTTGCTATGCACAACGACTTTACTTTGTTTACAAGGGTGGTTCCGTCAGGGAAAACAGTAGTTTATTACTATGCCTACGACACGGAAGGCAACAGGCTTGGGCCGTGGACGACAGGGCAGGCCAACAAAACATTGGCAAGAAACTACTGCAACAAACTGAACAGGCAGGGGAAATTATTGCCGGGCCCGAAAGAGATACCGACTTTTGCGGAATACTCGGCGGAGTTTTGGGATTGGGAGAAAAGCAGCTATTTAGCGGAGCGAAAAAAGCGAAGAAAGCCGACACAATCCTATGCCGATAAGAATAAAAATCTGGTTGAACATACCTTAGTTCCGTATTTCGGGAAAATGAAACTGGATAAAATAACCGGGGAAGTTATCGACCAATGGCTTGACGTGATGATTAAAGAGGGCAAGAAAAACAGCACAACAAACGGCTATTTCGGCTCGCTAAAAACAATGATGAAATGGGCTGTAAAGAAACGGATTATTGACAGAGACCCATTCCTCGATGTTGAAAAACTGCTTAACGAAAAGACGGACAAGAAAATAATCACGCCTGACGAATTCAAAGCCCTGTTTGTAGACGACTGGAAAAAGGTTTGGAGTAACGATTTACTGCGGTGTACCGCCAACAAAGTTGTGGCTCTTACTGGAATGAGGTGCTGTGAGGTGCTGGGGCTAAAGGGCGAATTTGTCTATGACGACCATATCTTTTTGTGCGGACAGTATGACGAATACGGCTACCGTGAAACTAAGACCAAGATAAAACACCATATTCCCCTTACTGCCGAATTGGTAAAGGATTTGCGGAAGCTGATGAAGGTAAATGGGCAGGGGTTTATTTTTTCCCTGGACGGCGGGGCTACCCCTGTTACCCGTATGCACATATTCAAAGGCTTGAAAAAAGCGTTCAACAATATCGGGATAACTGATGAAGAGATAGGGGAACGTGGGCTTAACATCCATGCGTGGCGGCATTTCTGCAATACCGAACTGCAAAAGGCGGGATTGACAATCCAGAAAGTACAGGCGGTTACAGGGCATAAGTCGGAAAAGATGACCGAACGGGTACACGCATTTTGACCCGCTTGATTTCGGGGAAGTGCCTAAAATACAGGCGGAGCTGCTGAAAAAGAAGCATAAAAAACAGGAAGCCAAAATAAGCGAAGCGGCGGGAAACGAGCATCCAGCCCTTACCCTGGTAAAAAAGCCCGATGACGACAAGTCCGTGCAGAAAAGAAAAGCGTCTTAGAACTGGATTGAATAGCGAATTTTACCCCTGCTGACAAGGCGGGGGCTTTTTTTGCTCAAATTTTTGAAAATTGCATTAAATAACAGTACCCTCCTGCATCCGAGAGCGGATGATTTTTGTAAAGAAAAGCGGACATTTCCGCATTTGCATTGCGGCTTTTCTTGCCGGGGCTATTTTGAAGAGGGCTGGTTTGGAAACGTATTTGAGCATTGAGGGGCTGGCTAATTATTTGGGCATAGCGGAAAAGACAGTCAGAAAATATGTGCTTAATCATGCCATTCCCTACCACAAGATTATGAAAATAATCTGCTATGGCTATGAAATGTTATGCTACTCGGCGGTAGCCGGGAGGTCTGCGCCTATGCTGTATTTTCTGTGCCTACCTTTTTTGCGGCTGTATTTGCTGTTGATGGCTGGTGAAAGCTACAAAAGGCGCATTTGGTATTGTCCTTGCACTGCGTGCAGACAGCAGAGGGCAGGAAGATGGATGGCAGCTTGGCAACAATTGCATCAACAGCTTTGGTTATGGGGACGACGAGAAACCATGCGAGGCGGCGGACAGAAACGGCCGCCAGGGTGGAGAACTGCGGAGTATAATACCGCTTTTGATTTTGCGCTTGCATTTGCAAACCTCCGGAATACCCGATATGTAACCGGGCGTATTAAGGACAGAGCTACGCTGCCCTTGAACCCCCACAACCCCCTTGTTTTTCCTCGGATAAGGGGCGGGCCGTTTGGGGCTTGCCCCTTCTTCCTCAACGGCACGCCCCGACGGGGAAAAACCGCCTTGCGGCTGGCTGTGCCGCTAAAGGGCATAATTGCGCTTTGGTTGCGATGGAGCGTATTAATCGGATTTTAGCGAATCGGAATGAATGCCCTGACCCTGAAAGGGTTGGCGTGGTTTTTGCGCGGCGCTCACCGCCGCGGATGCAAAAACCATGCCAAAAGGGGTGCGACAAGAAGTCGCTTGATATAGCTGACTAAGGTAAGAAAAGGAGGTGAGAAAAGAAATGAATACCCTTTAGTCTACCCTGTCCATTTGGGGTAATGCTACCCACCGGTGCGTGTCTGGTAACGGGCAGGTGCTAAGCGGTGGGGACAAAAGCGGTAAACGGATAATCCTATTCCGGTAACGCCAGCATAAATAGTACGGCATGAGCAGACTAATCGAACTGCGGACAAGGCTCGTGAGGCATGACAAGCGAAAAGGATTGACACGCTTGAACTAAAAAGTAAGGGTTCGTATCCGGCTAATCCCTTTGTGCCGGATAAAATGGACAAGCAACCCCGGGCTAAATGGCAGGCTCTAAACTGTATTGAATTGGTATTCAAGCGGAACTTGGTAAACCCGATGTATGCCCCACGAGGGAAACAGCGGGCAGAGGAATGGCGTAAGAAGCGAACGGCGGCCTGTAATGGGGCGCATAGCCTTTCAAGATTTGAGGCGTTCCGAAAGGAAGCAGACTTACGCCGTGGTCTTAAGATTGCAAAGAGGGAGGAACTTTATGGACAAGGTAGAAGTGTATACCGAAAGGACTGCGAACTTGGATGGAACGGGAAAAGAAAACCAGAAACCAGCATCCCTGCAATGGGAAGCGATAGACTGGTTTAAGGTTGAAGCGTTCATCAATAAAGCGCAGGCTCGAATTGCAAAGGCGACGGTCAAGGGAAACAAGAAACTGGTACGGGAACTGCAACGTATGCTCGCGCACTCATATTACGCAAAACTCTGGGCAATACGGAAAGTAACCAGTACCGCCGGGAAAAGAACTGCGGGAATAGACAACGAGAAGTGGGACACGCCGGCAAAGAAATACCGGGCAGTAAGCAAACTTGAAACGAAAGGATATAAAGCAAAAGCGTTAAAGCGGGTATACATAACAAAGAGCAACGGCAAAAAGCGCCCTCTGGGCATACCGACAATGACTGACCGGGCCATGCAGGCGCTTATGGCGCTGGCCCTCGACCCTATTATCGAAAGCGTAAGCGACAAAAGGTCATTTGGGTTTAGAAAAGGTAGAAGCTGTCATGACGCCTGTGAACAATTATTCACCTATGTGTCCCGAAAGATTGCGGCGCAGTGGGTAATTGAGGGAGACATCAAAGCCTGCTTTGACGAGATTGCGCATGAATGGCTATTACAGCGCATACCAATGGACAAGCGTATATTAAAACAGTTCCTTAAAGCAGGCTATGTATACGAACATCAGCTTTTTCCGACAGACCGTGGAACGCCGCAGGGTGGGATTATAAGCCCCCTATTAGCAAACGCCACGCTGAACGGGATAGAAGAACTCTTGCAAAAGGAGACCAAAAGAATGAGGTCTCAGGAAAAGGTATATCCCAAAATCAATATGGTCAGATACGCCGATGATTTTGTGATAACTGCCAAATCCAAAGAAATTGCGGAGAAGGTCATAGGGCTGGTTCGTCAATTCATGGCCGAGCGTGGTTTGCAATTATCGGAAGAAAAGACGGTAATCACGCACATCTCCGAAGGGATTGATTTTCTGGGATGGAACATCAAAAAGTACCGCAACGGGAAAGTGCTGACAAAGCCTTCAAAGAAGTCGCAACAGAAAGTCTTAGAGAAAATAAGGACGATCATACACAACCATCGTGGAGCAAAACAGGACGACCTTATAGCCATGCTCAACCCCGTTATAAGGGGATGGACAAGTTACCACCACACGGTGGTAGCAAAAAGGATTTTCTCAAAAATGGACAAAGAGTTGTTCCTTCTCCTTTGGAAATGGGCGAGGAAGAGGCACGGCAATAAAGGCCGGTACTGGATTTCACGCCGCTATTGGAAAACCGAAGGGAACAAACACTGGGTATTCAAGGATACGCTCACGCTGCTTAGATTTTGCGACACCAAGGTGAGGCGGCATATACCGCTCAAGCTGGAAACGAACCCCTACATCGACACTGAATATTTCCACAAGAGGAGATACCGGCTGTTAGTAAACAGAACATTGGGAGTGATACTCCCAGAGACGAAAAACCAAGGCCAAACCGGCAGCCATCCGACAGATGACGGCTTACTTGAGGCTTGAGCCGTATGATGGGAAAC
>Ga0268262_10000463_pt1 | contig 53769 bp, 50 predicted proteins | sample TergutNc150P3_FD_190354 | JGI IMG/M metagenome (GOLD analysis project Ga0268262, IMG submission 190354) | Nasutitermes corniger P3 segment gut microbial community from laboratory colony in Florida, USA - Nc150 P3 (SPAdes) (version 2) | ecosystem: Host-associated > Arthropoda: Insects >... | reverse complement strand
TAGACAGGGCTGCGGGAGAACTTGGTCTTGAAAAAGACGATTTTGACGTAGAAATTCTTGAGACCCAAAAAAGCGGTTTGTTCAAGAAGGGATTGGTTCGTATCAGGGTTCATGTTGGAAATTTCACGGTTAATTCCAAACCAAAACATCACTCTTCGGATACCGGCGGCGATATGGAGAAAGAAAGGATTGGCAGATCCGCCGGCAAGGTGGTTTTTGGAGAACCAGTGCCGCAGAATGATTTTGAAACCAAGATGGTGGAATTTACAAGCGGGCTTATCGAGCGCATGGGTTATCCGGGAACAGTTACCGTTCTTTTCCGTGAAAAAAATAAACTTGGAATTAAAATTGATTCCTCACATTCGTCAATTTTAATCGGTAAGAAAGGCAAGAACCTTGACGCGCTTCAATTACTGTTGAACATCTACGCGGGCCGTCTGGGCAAAGAAGATGTCCGCGTTATTCTGGACACTGAAAATTACCGTATCCGCAGGGAAGAGTCCCTTGTGCGCCTTGCCTATAATGTGGCTGAAAAAGTCCGCGAAAGCAAAGGCTCTATTTTGCTTGAGCCGATGAATCCCTTTGACAGGTGGCTGATTCATACCACCTTAAATGACATCGGCGACGTTGAAACTAAAAGCGAAGGAGATGGTTTATATAAGCAGGTGCGCGTTTTTTACCGCGGGCTTAAATAAACAATGAAACATATTTTTGCGTTAATTTATATTTTCTCGTCAGCCGTAAACGCTTTTTCCATACCGCTTGAGAACCTGATTAAACCCGATTATGTGGCGGAACTTAGCGCTCTTGAACAAGGGCGGATAATTAATACGCAGTTAAAAAACCCCGCGCTCGAATTAATGCCTAATCATGCCGATTTGCGCCAATATGTTACGGGGGTCATGAATCAACTTAATCCCAATATGCTGGTGGAGGCTCTTTACCTGTACTTAAAACCTTCACATTTAAAGACGGATTCAGCCGGTTGGGACGACAGGCAAAAAGTTAAAGTTTTTAATCAAATAACCGCCATTAGCACCCTGGCGGGGATACAATATTATTCCATTACACGGGGGGCAATGCGCACTTTCTATGAATATTCGAGCATTATAGACGGTCCTGTAACCAAAAAACCGCTTCCCGACCCCGTTTTTACCCAGCCTCCCGCCACTTTGACTGTTTTTACCAGGCAAAAAGACCTGACTTTTGGCGATAATATCTATCGTTACGACTATGAATATAAAAAGGACGTTGTTTTTTGTACTCAAGAAAACATAACGTCTTTAAATTACGGAATTATTCCGGTAATCGGCAAGGGCAATCTGCATTCGGTAACGGCGGTTTTTGACTGTGGGAACACAATCCTCATTTATGTCGCTTCCATGGCAAAAGCAGCCTCTTTGCCCGGTTTATCGGACAGGGTTGGCGACTCTTTCAGTAACAGGGCAAAGGCGGTTTTACAGTGGTTTTCCACCAGATTAGACAGAGAGCTTTAAGCTAGCTGTTATATTTTTCTGGCTTTTATGTTTCTTTTTTATTATAATTGATATATAATATAGACAGATTGCCGAAATTTATGAAAGGCTTTTTATTCTGTTAAAGGGTGGTTCAATATGAGGTTATTAACCAGATCAGACTTTGACGGTCTGGCGTGCGGAGCGTTGTTATCCTATTTAGGACTTATTAATGATTGGAAATTTGTTCATCCCAAAGATATTCAGGATGGCCTTGTAGAAGCCACGGATAATGATATTTTGGCAAATATTCCTTATATTAAAGGCTGTAAACTTTGGTTTGATCATCATTCCAGCGAATCAGAGCGTTTAGGCAAAGGCGCTTATTTTGAGGGCGTGTCAAGACGCGCCCCTAGCTGCGCCCGCGTAGTTTATGATTATTACGGCGGCGACGCCAAGCTTGGAAAATTTGCGGAAATGATACACTTTGTTGATAAAGTAGACTCAGGCAATCTTACCTCGGATGAAATTCAGGATCCAAAAGGTTGGATATTATTGGGCTTTATTATGGATCCCCGCACGGGTCTTGGACGCTTCCGGAATTTTACCATAAGTAATTATGATTTGATGACATCGCTTGCAAAAGCGTGTTCTGAAAAATCCATTTACGAAATACTGGAAATGTCTGATGTAAAAGAACGCCTTGAATTGTATTATCAGCAGAAAGAACTTTTTGTTGAAATGGTCAAAAGCCATGCCACTGTTATTGACAATATTATAAAGGTTGATCTTCGGGACGTGGAAACAATTTATGCCGGTAACCGGTTCATTATCTATACGCTTTATCCGCAGCAGAATATTTCCGTCTGGATTGTAGACGGTCGTAATAAATCCAATGTCGCGATTACCGTCGGCCACAGTATAATAAACCGCTCATCAACTACGGATGTAGGTTCCATGCTGCTTTATTACGGAGGCGGCGGCCACAAACAGGTCGGCACTTGCCAGGTTACTTACGATGAAGCCGACAGAATTATTAACGAAATAACGGAAAAATCCAGACAGCAGCAATAGTTTATTAAACGGTCAGACTTGTTTATCCTCTTTAATATCTGTATTATTAGCGTATGGCAGAAAAAGAAGACGGTATTCTTCTTTCCGAGGTTTTGTTATCAGACGACGGTAAGGGGATTAATAAAAAATATATTGATATTATTTTAGAAGAAGAAATTCCCGTCTTATGCATTAAACAGGACACGCAAAAAAGCCGCCTTATATCCTTTAAAACTCTGTATGACAACAATGAAAATTTCTGGCAGATGCACAACGGAACATGGGAGTATTATTTAACTTCGGACGACTATTATAAACTTAAGGAAAAGGCTCTTGTCAGACCCGCCGTCTGGAATACGGACATTCAAAAACCAGATGAAAAACCAGATGATAAACCTGATGATAATGATGAAGAACTGGAAGAATTAGACGAAGCAAGTAAAGATGAAATTGAATTAGGTTTTGGCGATGAATACAAAACATATCTGGGAATGTCCGCAAAAGAACAGGTTGAGCGTCTTAATAATGATAGGGATAGGCTGGAGAAAATCTTCGCGCAAAAGGATAAATCGGATACGGTAGTAACCGAAGTCCTTGTAGATACAACCAAGTCCGCCGCGTTAATAAACCGCGCGGCTCTGGAAAACGCCATTTATCACGCTGATAATGAAGCCAAAAAACTCACTCAAGGCCTTGTTGATTCAACCTACGAAATGGTAAAATCGTCCGCGCAGTTAATATCGGAAAATCTTTTTAAAAACGAATTGATGAAAACAATGGTAGAAAAATCCAACGGCACCGTTATTCAACACATGACCCGCGTATACCTTAACGGGATTGCGTTTCTTTCTTATTATAACAAACTTGTTTCAACGTCCAGCACAATTCAAAAACTGCGCGTAAATTTTGCCGCCAAATACGGTCAATTTTATCATTCTCTGCTCCCCCATATTAATCCCTGGGATATTAATCTGGAACGTGTTTTTTTCGGCGGCATGAGGGCTATCAGACCGGATCTTTTTTTAAAATGGGCGGTAGGTTTTCTTATTCATGACGTTGGGAAAGCGTCCGCCGTGGAATACCACGAAGGTTTGGCTTCTTATAACCGCGATATAGTAATTGATCATGTAAAGCAGGGGTATAATTACGTTATTAGCAAAACCAATTATCCAAAGGAAGCAAGCCTGATTATTGGGTATCATCATGAATATTACGGCGATCCCGACGGTTACGGGTTCTTCCGCGCGTATTTTGCAAGGTATAAAAAAGATAATCCCCTCGTAAAGCAGGACTATTGCATCGGATACGAATTGGCGCCAGTTATGGATTTTCAGGTTCTCTCTTATTTTCCTGCAAAAGTGCTGGAAATAATAGACGTATTTGACAGCCTTACGGATCCTCACCGCGTTTATCGTCATCCAATGTCACATAAAGAAGCCATAAAAATGATGCGGGATGAATTTATAAATAAACACCATAAACTGGATATGGTTCTCTTTGACATTTTTGTATCGTTTATAAAAGAGAAAGAGAAAGAAAGTGAGTAGTGGTTAGTGGTTAGTGAATAGTGTCTTTGTCCGCAATCTCAGCGTAGGGAAATGGTTAGTGGTTAGTATGTAGTGGATAGTAGCGTGATTAGAAAGCTGAGCGTGTTGGTAATAAGCTTAGATTACTAACAACAACACTAAATACTACCCACTACCCACTAACCACTAACTACTAATTACAAAAATTTCTCTTTAGGAAATCAAGATCTAGCTGCGGATACACAGGAAACCTTTCCAACAAAGATTTTACCCTCGCGTGAACTTCGCTCTTTACAGGCTCGCTGACTGTATACTTTGCTTTGCTCTTTTTGGACGGGTCTTTCGCGTCCTGCGCCTGAGTCGTCCCTTTGATAACCTTCGCTATTAATTCGCCAAGTTCGGTCATTTCCGCTTCTCCCATTCCAAGAGTGGTTACGGCGGCGGTTCCAATCCTGATTCCCGACGTGTACCACGGGCCATTGGGATCGCGCGGGAGGCTGTTGCGGTTAAGCGTTATGCGGCATTCGTGAAGGGCGCTTTCCGCCTGTCTGCCCGTGAGCCCGGCGTTGTGTACGTTTACAAGCAGAAGATGGTTGTCCGTGCCGCCGGTTAAAACGTCAAGCCCGTTTTTCATGCAGGATGCCGCAAGCGCTTTGCAGTTGTCTACGATTTTTTGCGCGTACTGTTTGAATTCCGGGGCGGCTGCTTCGCGGAGGGCGACCGCTTTTGCGGCTATAACGTGGGGTAATGGTCCGCCCATTGTTAAAGGGCAGCCTTTGTCGAGGGCTTCCGCAAATTCGCTTGTGGAGAGTACGATTCCCGCCCGCGGGCCGCGCAGGGTTTTATGCGTGGTGCTGGTAACAACGTGCGCCCAAGGGATGGGATCATATTCGTCCGTAAAAACCTTGCCCGCGACAAGACCCGCAAAGTGAGCCATGTCTACCATGAAGACCGCGCCGACTTTATCAGCGATTTCCCTCATGCGCTTAAAATTTATTTTCCGCGGATAGGCGGAATAGCCTGTCAATAAAATTAACGGGCGCACCTGCAGCGCCTGTTTTTCAATTTCATCGTAATCCAGCATTCCGTCTTTGGCGGATACGGAATATCCGTAAATATCAAACATTCGCCCGGATAGGTTATGCCTGTAACCGTGGGTTAAATGTCCGCCGGAATAGTAATCAAGACCCAAAAGGCGCTGGTTCCCAAAGGAAGCCCTTAATTCGTTCCATTGTGAATCGGTTAATTTGTAAAGATTGGTTTCGCCCAATTTTTCCAACGCCGGATTTTCAATGCGCGTGCTGAGGATAGCCCAGTATGCCAACAGATTTGCGTCCGCGCCGCAGTGGGGCTGAACATTAGCGTACTGGGCGCCAAAAAGCCCGCACGCCTCCCGCGCCGCCAAAGTTTCTATGGCGTCAACATTTTCGTTCCCCGCGTAAAAACGGTGATTGGGAACGCCCTCGGCGTATTTGTCAGTTAAAAGATTCCCCATAGCCAGCTGAACCGCCATGGAGCAGTAGTTTTCGCTTGCGATCAGCTTTACCCGTTTCCTCTGATTTTCAAGTTCCAGTACGATAGAAGAGGCGATTTCCGGAGTAACTTTTGCAACTTCCGTTAAATTGCAAATATAAGCCAACATTCCGGAATCAATTTTTTCAGGCGTTACAGCGGCAAGATAGTCCGCGACAGGGTTTGTTTTCATGCTGGCAGTATAACATTTTACCGTTGTTTGTTAAAGTGGCAGTGTCACACCTTTATTAATTTAAATACCAAACTGAAAACCAATGACACACGGCCCCGATAATTACAAAGGTATGCCATATAACATGGGTATGCCTGATATTTTTCTTTCTATAAAAAACGGCTCCCAGCGTATATGCGGCGCCTCCGGCCAATATCAAAATTGTGCTGATTAACGGTATGCGGTTAATCAGGGGAACGAATCCGATAATTATCGCCCAGCCCATCATTATATAAACTGTTACTTCTATTTTTTTTATGGTTTTAGAATCCAGAATGTTAAGGATAATACCGGTCAAAGCCAGCGCCCATTCAACCGCAAAAAGACTCCACCCCCATGCTCCGCGAAGACCGCTTAAACATATGGGGGTGTATGTTCCCGCGATAAAAATAAATATTACCGAATGATCCAGTTTGCGGAATATGCTTTTAACGTTCTGAAGTTGTATCGCATGATACAAGGTTGATATCAAAAACATTCCGATCATGGTCGCGGTAAATAAAACCGCCGCGGCAATATCCATATTGGCGGATCTATGTCCGCCCAAAAAACCCGTGTTTTTCAGATTTAGAAAAACAAGCCCTGTTATCGCGGCAAGCGCGCCAATGCCGTGGAGTACGGAATTTGCTATTTCTTCACCAATTGTATAAAAAGGCAGAACAGCCGCCGTGGAATTCTTTTTTATTATGTTCACATACTTTGAGACACTGTCTGCGGCGTTTGGTTGCGGCGCTTGTTTTTAGCGCCTTTTTCATGCTATAATTTCCTTGGTAATAGGAGAAACATGATGACAAACCGCGCCGTTTTATTGCATGAAATAGAGACGCTTCCGGCAAATTGCATTGGCGAAGTAGTTGATTTTGTGGCATGGATAAAACACCGGAAGATTTTGAGTGTGCCGGAAACCATGCTGTTGAGCGAAGCTGTCCTGTCAAAAGACTGGGATACGCCGGAAGAAGATGAGGCATGGGCAAGTTTGTAAAAGGCGATGTGATTATCATTCCTTTCCCGTTTACCGATTTATCGGGCAGCAAAAAACGTCCGGCTTTTGTAGTGGCTGATCTGAGCGGGGATGATATTATTGTCTGCCAAATAACCAGTAAATTCAAATCAGATTCCCTCGCGCTTTCTGTGAGTGCGCATGATTTTATTTCAGGCAGTTTGCCGGTAGACAGTTTTATCCGCCCGAATAAGATATTCACTGCCGATAAAAATAGTATTCTGTCTGTTGCCGGACATCTGAGTGAAAACAAAATCCGCGACGCTCTTAACGCGATCATTGCTATCATTTCCTCTTAATCCTCCTACGCACCTTTCCTTATGGCAATGTCACAATATCGCCGCCGCTGTGTCGCCGGTGCCTGACACCTTGCTTTTCCTGATACCTTGCTTGGCTTGCTTCGTGATCTGAGCTATGTGGAGGTTCGCGGGATGGCGGGGCCGGATGATGTGTACGCTGGAATACCCTCAAAACTCGATGATGACCTTCTGCAATCCCAACTTGATGTTCTCGAAAAAGCTGATTGGTAATGCTCAAAGGTGAAATCTGGTGGGCTGTACTGCCAACATTCATACGCGAATATGTTTGCGCTTTACCAAAATCATTTTTGGAGCGTATTGACCAAAGCTTAAGAACGGTTTTCGATATACAATTTTAATCCTTCTTTTTTACCGCTGTATCTAGCGTTACTTTTAATTAAAGTGAGGGCAAGATGTATGCACGTACATAAGTATTTTGTTTGGCATACATCTTAGTCGCGCATTAAAAAATGGTGACTGACGCTGCTGTGTGGACTTTTACAACCGTTGTTTAATCCGGAAAAAAGTATTATACTGATAAGGCAGTTTAATTATGCAAGTATTATTACGGCCAAGAGCGCGAAAATATTATGAAGACAATACTATTTTTGTTACGAATATTGATCCTAGGGGACAAGCGTACAAAAAGAAAAACAGAGGTAAATGATGACCGCAGCAGTTTTAAGAAAAGAATTGAAAGGCTATATTGAAACCATGCCGGAGCGAAGTCTTTATGCGTTAAAGCCCCTTTTATCGGTGCTTTGCGAACCGCTTTATACTATTGAAACAGACTTAACGGATGATGAGATCGCTATGATTGATGAAGGTATGGCGGAATACAGAAAAAACCCGTCAAGTTTCGTATCGCTTGATAGTATAAAATAAAATCTTTAGGCATACCGCTTGACGCGGCGCTTGTTTTTAGCGTCTTTTTCATGTTATACTTACCTCATGAGTGTTACGCAAACCGTAGAAATTCCTGCCAGCCACCGGCTGACCATTGACGTGCCTCCCGAAGTACCAACGGGGCAGGCTAAAATAATCTTTTTTCCGATTTCGGCTGACAAAGAGAAGATACAAAAGTCTGAAGCGAGAGACATTGAACTATTCCGCCTACATGCAGACGAGCTTAACCGTGAAGCAATGGACGTGCTGTCGTACCAAATTCCGATCTTTGAGGATGACGATCCGTGAAACGGGGTGATTTGTACCGTGTTTATCGAGGTTCTAAAAACGATCCAAAGAAACACCGTGTTTTTCTGGTTGTTTCCCGGCAAGAGCTTATCGATCAAAGTTTCTCCTCTGTCATTTGCGCCCCTGTTTACACTAATTATCGCGGCTTCTCCACACAAGTCGAAGTTGGTATTGATGAAGGGCTTAAACACGACAGCGCTGTGTTCTGTGACGATTTGATTAGTATTCAAAAATCTTTGCTCACAGACTACATTGGCTCTCTTTCTTCTTACAAAATGCAGGAAGTCAACGCCGCCCTGCGTATCGCTCTGGCAGTCGATTAATTCTGTTATTATCTCATATTTAAAACCACTCCGCCGCCGCCGCTGTTTAATCCCTCTCTTTTTTCAAAGTGAAAGCAAGATGTATGCACGTACTCAAGTATTTTATTCGGCATACATCTTAATCGCGCATTAAAAAATGGTGACGTTGCTGTGTTACCGGTATCAGGCAACCGTATAAAATTAATGGTTTTTATTTTAAAACATTGTATTTTTTCATAATTTTACTTGACAAAAATAAAATATTATGATATTGTCAAAAGTATTAATTTTATCTCTTATTTATAAAAATGCTAAAAAAAAACGGAGGTTTCTAATATGCGGTGTTTGACACTGGGAATTATTTGTTTATTGATACTGACTGCCTGTTTCAGCCCTTGGAAAGGCGGGGATGAGGGCACATTTACAATCATTATAGGTTCGCCGGATAACAGCCGCAAGGCTCTGCCTTGGGATGAATCGCTCGACATTGAAGACCTTACACACACAATAGAGATAAGCGACGATCAAGGAAACGAACAATCCGTTACGGTTAAAGGCTCTCAATCTGTTCATTTTACCGTTGAACCCGGTCTTTGGAAAATTTTTATACAAGCCTACATACTGGCAGACGGTGAAAAAATTATAAAAGCCGAAAGCGATCGAAAAAGCGTAAATATAAGGCCGGGAAAGAACGGAGCTATTACAATAACAATGAACATGCCGGGTAACTACTGGCAAAACGACAGTGTTCCGGTTACCGGTGTAACGCTTGACAGTACTGATATTGAATTGAAAGTGGGCGGTCATAATGGAACCCTTATTGCCACAGTTGAGCCTGACAATGCCACAAACAAAAATGTAACATGGAAGAGCAGCAATACCGGCGTTGTAACCGTAACGGCAGGTGAAAACGGTCGTGGTACGGTAGCCCTGGTTAGCGAAGGAGAAGCCGTTATCACCGTTACAACTCAGAACGGAAATAAAACCGCGACATGTAATGTTACGGTGTTTCCCGCCGATAGCAACCGCTTGACTGGGAAAGTAACCATAACAGGAACACCTGAAGTTGGAGAGATGCTGACGGTGGATACCAGCGCTCTTGACGTACAAGGGGATTTTACCTACCAGTGGAAGCGTGGAGATACACTGGAAAACGCCGAAGACATTGGGAGAAATAGTAGAACTTATACCACAGTTTCCGCTGACGGAGGCAATTATATTTGGGTAGTCGTTACTCTCGCCGAATACGAAGGCAAACCTTCCGCGAAAATTGGTCCGATAATCATCCCGGTAACTTTAGAAAGCGTAAAAGCCAACGGATCACCAACAGAAACCACTACAACTTTAACATTGACATTTGATAAGGTAATTCCCGGCCTTACCGCTGACGACATAACCTTAGTAGGCGTTGACGGCATAATCAAAGGCTCCCTAACCCACAACGGCAATGGGGCATTTTACGACCTAAAAATCAGCGGCTTTACATCGGGCGGCAATTTAAGTGTAAGCGTTTTGAAAACAGGATATAACATAAGCGGTTCGCCCCAGACAGTAAAGATATACGCTGTCTTCACCGTAACCTTTAACACCAACGGCGGCTCTTTCGTTAACTCCCAAATCGTAACCGGAGGTGGCAATGTAACGAAACCCATAGTCCCAACGAATGACGGTCATATCTTTGACGGCTGGTACAACGAAAGCTTTAGCACAAAGTATAATTTTAATACCCCGGTAACCGCCAATATCACCCTGTACGCCAAGTGGCTTGAGCCATTTACCACCATTGAAGCTCTTAACACATGGCTATCCGTCCAAGATAACAACGCTGCCGCCACCGCATATTACGTTAAGTTGGATGTGAGCGGGCTTAATGGCACAAACCTCGCAACTGTGCTTAAAGACAACAATAATAAAACTAAATATGTAAACCTTGACCTTTCCGGCAGTACATTCCCTAGCAATAATATTGCGCAACAGGCTTTTTATCAATGCACCAGCCTTACCGGCGTAACCATACCCAACACTGTTATCAGTATTGGGCAACAGGCTTTTAGCGGTTGCACCTATCTTACCAGCATCACCGTACCTAACAATGTTACCAGCATTGGGCAAAGCGCTTTTCAAGGTTGTACCAGACTCTCAAGTGTAACGTTACCTACCAATCCCAATTTTAAAATCATTGATGGATATGCTTTTCAAGGTTGCACAGTCCTTAACAACATAATCATACCCAACAGCGTTACCACTATTAATCAACAGGCTTTTGCAAATTGCGACAACCTTACCAGCGTAACAATACCAAGTAGCGTTACCAGTATTGGTGAAATCGCTTTTGGAGGTTGCGCAAGACTTATTGAAATAAATGTTGAGGGTGCTAATAATTCTTATATGTCAGACGATGGAATATTGTATAATAAAAATAAAACCACCCTCGTCAGATACCCTGCAGGAAAACTAGACAATTCTTTTATCATACCGTCTAGCGTTACCAGCATTGCTAATGGCGCTTTTGGAGCTTGCTCCCTTGCCAATGTAACCATACCCGAAAGCGTTACCAGCATTGGGCAAAGTGCTTTTAACAGTTGCAAAAACCTTGTTAACGTAAACATACCCAGCAAAGTTACCAGTATTGGGTCAAGCACTTTTCAAAATTGCCCCAGCCTTGCCAATATAACGATACCCGCAACCGTTACCAGTATTGGGTCTTGGGCCTTTAACTTTTGTACCAGTCTTGCCAGCGTAACGTTTGAAGGTACGATTTCTTCTACCGGTTTTAGCAACAGCGACGCATTCCTCGGCGACTTGCGGGAAAAGTACCTTGATGCTACTACAGGAGGCATAGGAACATACACCACCAACAAACCCGTGAGCAGCAGTTCAAATTGGACTAAAACGCCATAACAAGGAGGAATAAAAAGTGAGGCAAACAACGAAAAACCATGAGCTAAAAGTTCGTGTGGTTCGTGGTAGAATTTCTTTAAATAAGTACTTTCTCTTAATTTTTTGCTTGACGGCAGTTCAGGCGTTTGCTCAGGTTCCAGAAAGAAGCCAGTCAACCGCGCAGGAAATTGAAACTTTTTTAAACGCTAAAACTGTTACCTACGCGCAGGCGGCGCGGTTTGTGCTTGAAGCGGCTAACGCGCTTGCTACGGATAATCGCGAAGAAGCTTTTAATTATGCGGTTCAACATGACTGGCTTTCAAAGAAACTGTCTTCCAATGATTCCGCGCGGCTTGATAATATCTCTTTGCTTTTAATGCGTTCCTTTAATTTAAAAGGCGGGATTATGTATACCATTACAAAAAGCCCGCATTACGCTTACCGCGAATTGGTGTACCTTAATGTTATTCAAAACCGAGCGGACCCTTCTGTTCCCGTATCGGGCGAACAGCTCCTTTTCTATATAAACAGAATTCTTGCAAGGGAGAACTAGAATGAAAAACAGCTTATTTAAAATATTTTTAATTTTACTTTTGCCGCTTCCTGTTTCACTTTCCGCCTTTGACTTTGGACTTGTGGTAAACGCAAACGGCGGAGTTGGAAATACCGTATCTGAAGATGACATTTTTAATTTTAAAGTTGACATTTTGCCCCGTTTTTCAACGCTGATAGGCGACAATGGGGAATTTATTGTATCCGCCGGATTTTCCATCGGAAAAGATGAAGAAACTTTCTATGTGCCGGAACTTTTGCGTACGGAATTCAGCATGAGGTTCGGTAATTCAGGTTTCAAGGTTGGACGCGTTAATTATTCCGATCCGCTTTCTTTTATAGCAAGCGGTCTTTTTGACGGCGTTCAATATTATTATAACACCGGAGCGGGAAGTTTCCGTGTCGGCGCGTGGTATACGGGACTTCAATATAAAAAAAGAGCCAATATCGCGATGACTGAAGACGATCAAATTGCGCTTTATACCCCGTTTGAATACGGCGATTTTTATGATACATACTTTGCTTCCAAACGGATGTTTGCTTCTATCGGGTGGGAACATCCGTCGCTTGACGAGGTAATGCATTTAAATACAGCCTTTATTGGTCAGGTGGATTTTAACGGCGCCGATACAAGATACAACAGTCAATATTTGATTCTTAAAGCCGGTATACCGATCAATAACTTCCTTTTGGAACTTGGTGGCAGTATTGAATTTTCGCAAAATGAAGATAATAAATTTAATACGGCATTTGCGGGAGAGCTTGGCTTGTTTCTGTTGTTTCCGTCAAAATTCAACAGCCGGCTTTCGTTTACAAGTTTAATCGCAAGCGGGGGAACGGACGATGTTATGGGGGCGTTTATCCCTATTACAGGAAAAGAATACGGGTATATTTTAAAGGCAAAAATACCGGGGCTTTCAATTTTTTCGCTGAATTATTCGTCCAGGTTTAACAATTCTTTAAGCGGCTCGTTTACAGCCTCATACTTTGTGCGCGGCGATTTGGGAACTTTTATTGATTACCCGGTAACTGCGGGCAGTGAAGGATTTTTCCTGGGACCTGAAGTGTCGGCGCGGATGACATGGAGTCCCGCTTCGGACTTGCAATTTAACCTTGGCGGCGGGGCGTTTTTCCCGTCTCTTGGCAATGCGGGATCAGAAGAAAAAATTAATTGGCGTGTTGATTTAACCGTTATTATGTCAATATTGTAGTTGTTAGTTATTAGGAGGATAAAATGAAAAAGATTATTTTTACGGCGATTTTTATTACATTGGCCGTCTGTGGGGCTTTCTGTCAGAATGGCATTATTCGTGAATTAACAGGCGAGGTTGAATTAAAACGCCCAGGATCGTCCGCTTTTGTCCCTGCTTCCGCGGGAGAAATCGTTTCTTCCAACACGGTTATTTCAACAGGTTTCAGAAGCACCGCCATTGTTTCAATTGGAAGTTCTGTTATTACAGTGCGTCCGCTAACGCGCCTTTCCCTTGCTGAAATACAGGCCGCGGAAAATACTGAAAATATCAACGTTAATTTGCAAACCGGAAGAGTAAGAGTCGAAGTAAAACCTGCCGCCGGTACAAAAACTAACCTTAACGTACAGAGCCCCACCGCGACCGCTTCCGTTCGCGGAACAACTTTCGAGATGGATACCCGTAACCTGATTGGAATTGAAGGCAAAGTTTTATTAAGCGGCGTTTCAGGCGCGGGAGTTCTTGTAACGGGCGGAAATTCAAGCTCCTCAAATATTGACGGAACCGTCTCTAACCCGGCGGTTAACGCGGAACAGTCAATTCATATACAGCCGCCTGTCGGATCAATGAATATTGAATCGCCGTCAAGAGCCCAGCCGGGTAAAGGCGATTTTAATATGATATTAAATTATCCTGAAAGAGATTAAGATAAGCTATGAAACATTGGAAAAATGCCCTTATAGGTCTGGCTGCGGCTGCGGCGTTTTCGTTATTATATTTAATCGGCGTGTTAACTTCTATGGAAGACAGTCTTTATGACTTTTTCCTTCATTTCCGGGCGAACCGCGAGCATATAGACAGCGTTGTTTTTCTTGATGTAAATGATCAGGCTATCGCGTATTACGGCTTTTTTCCGTGGCCGCGCTCAATAACGGCGGACGGTCTTTTACGCTTAAAAGAATACGGCGCAAGGTCCGTTATCTTTGATATTGAGTACATCGATCGCGGTCCTCAGGGAGTGGACAGTCTCTATCTTGAACAGGGGCTTGCCAACGATTTTGCGCGCAGTTTCTCGGAAATAAATTCGTCCGCGCAGGATATTTTTTCCGCTTTTGGATCCGGGCGCATGGCGCGTAACGAAATTTCAAATTATTCAAAATACCTTTCCAATATAATAGAAACTGAAAAGACCGGACTTTATTCCAAAGCCCAGGGCGTCGCCCGTGATAACGATATTTATCTGGCGCAGGCGATTGCCTTAAACGGCAACAGTTGGTCTACGGTCAATTTATGGGCCTACAACCTGACAGGCGAACAGGCGGAACGCCGCTCCCTTGCTGAAGAACATTTTTCGTACCCTGTGAACGCCGCGCCCAATGCGTCGCCCGGAGAAGGCGCCCTTGATATTTTACCCGCTCTTCCGATTTTTGCCACCGCCGCGAAAGGAGCGGGGTATACCAATGTGGAAATTGATAAAGACGGCGTAAGAAGGCGTATTTATCTGGCGCAGAATATGCACGATCATTGGTATTTACAGCTTGCGTTCGCCCCATTGATCGATTATCTTGGAAGACCTGAAATATTTCTGGAAAAACGAAAATTAACCGTCAAGCAGGCGAAATTTCCGAACGGAAAAACTGAAGATTTGGTTATACCGCTTGATCCCAAAGGCAGGATGATGCTTGACTGGCCTAAAAAAGATTACAATGACAGTTATACCCATGTTTCTTTTGCGGAATTCAGTTTGTTAGACGAAATGGAAGCGGAAATTGAAAAATACAGCCGCGTTCTTGCCGCCGAAGACATGGAAATTTTTTCCCAACTTGACAAATCGTTAATTTCCATTCCGGTTATTCTTGGCAATATGACGCAGCTTCTTGACGCGGCGCGCGAGTCAAGAAATTCAGCCATGGAAAATACTTCCAATGATTCTTTTGACACTTTTCTTGAATATAGAAATGACGCCTATGAAATGTTAGGTGAAATATTAAAGGATGATCCCTCGGCGAAGATAAAGTTAATCAGCGTCCGGCTTATGGAAATGTATCCGAATTTAACCGATGAAATTGAAGATGAAGCCGATTATCTCATTTCGCTGTTTGACGTGCTTAAGATAGATCTGACCCGTTATCAGGAAATAACCGACGAAAATATTAAATATTTAAATGATAAATTTGTTATTATTGGCAGGGTTGATACCGGAACAACCGACTATGGCGCGAATCCTTTTTACGGCAAGTATATCAATGTAGGCACTCACGGCGTTGTGCTGGATACGATTCTTTCAAAATCTTTCATTGTTTGTCTTGATAATATATGGAAAATAATTTTCATGCTTATTTTTGTCCCTTTCTTTTTCATAGTTACTGAAAAACTTACGCCGGTTTTACGCGCGGCATTGGGATTTGGCGCGGTACTGTTTATTTTTATCGCCGCTATTTTAATATTCCGTTATTCGGGATTTTTCCTGGGGCCGCTTGGAATATTAATGTCAATGATCGTCGCTATTATTATCCGTGAAATAATTTCTTATGCCAATTCGGAAAAAGAGAAACACTTTATCCGGACGGCGTTCTCCACTTATGTTTCAGGCGACGTGGTAAAAGAAATTATTTCCGATCCTTCGCGCTTGCAGTTGGGCGGCACAAAACGCCACATGACCGCGATTTTTACGGACGTTAAGGGCTTTTCTACAATTTCCGAAAAGCTTGATCCGGAAGACCTTGTAAGCCTGTTAAATAAATATTTAAGCGCGATGAGCGACGTGATTCTTGCCGAAAAAGGCACGATAGACAAATACGAAGGCGACGCTATTATCGCATTCTTCGGTGCGCCTCTCGACCTTGCCGATCACGCCCTGAGGGCGTGCGTTTCAGCCATTACCATGAGAAAGCTGGAGGTTGAGTTAAACAAAACAATTATGGAACAAAAATTATCACCCTCGCCTCTTTTAACGCGCATAGGCGTAAATACCGGTTTCATGGTAGCGGGTAATATGGGTACCGCCAACAAAATGAACTATACAATTATGGGAAACGCGGTAAATCTTGCCGCGCGTCTTGAGGGCGTAAACAAACAATACGGGACATGGATACTCGCCTCGGAAGATACGGTGCGCGAAACCGGAAACGCTTTGCTTTACAGGAAACTTGACCGCGTGCGCGTCGTCGGCATCAATGAGCCGGTGCGCCTTTGCGAACTTTTAGACATGGCGGATCAGGCTGGCGAACAGCAAAAGAAACTTGTACAGGTTTTTCATGAAGCGCTTGACTATTTTGAAAAACGTGATTGGACACAAGCGGAAAAAGGTTTTGGAGAGGCGTTGTCAATAGTACCCGGCGACAGCCCTTCCGGCATTTATCTTGATCGTTGCAAACAATTTATAAACAGCCCGCCCAAAAGCGACTGGGACGGTGTGTACAATCTGACATCAAAGTAGCCTGACCACTAAAAATATAAAAATTTACTATATACAAATAAATTTTTATAGTGAATTTATTATAAAATACCAATAAATTATATATATTTTTAGTGGTCAGGCAAGCCTTCGATATGTTTTTTTATCGCGGTAAAACTTTTTTCGCTCATGGCGTGTTCCATTTTACAGGCGTCGTTTACCGCCGTCTTTTTATCAACGCCCAAAAAAATAAGCCAGTCGGAAATAGCGACATGCCGTTCATACATTGTCTCCGCTATTTTCCGCCCTTTGCCGGTCAGTGTTATATAACCTTCGTCGTCTATTGCGATATATCCCTGGGCTTTCAGATTTTTCATGGCGACGCTTACGCTTGGCTTTGAGTATTCTAGTTCATTGACAATATCAATGGAACGGACAGGGTTCCCCTTTAGGCCTAAAACATGAATTGTCTCCAAATACATTTCCGCCGATTCATGGATACCCAAATTTTTGTCTCCTGTATTTATAATAGTATAAAAACAGCTATGAAGCAAGAAATAATAATTATTATACTCCCGATTCCCTATTCAAAATAGGCGGGACTGTGGTAATATTAAAGGCAGAAAAAACCGCAAAGGAGATTTTTATGATAGATATCGTTAAAGGAAAACTGACATATAGAGACGGCTCAGTATACGAAGGCGACCTTGTCAACGGCAAGCCCCACGGCAAAGGGAAATTAACATATATATACGGCAGCGTATACGAAGGCGATTGGGTTGACGGGGAACAAACCGGTCTGGGAAAAATGACCTACCCTGACGGAAAAGTTGACGAAGGAAGATTTCAGGGAAGCGAATTTGTGGGGGGGAGATAAAGGGTATTGGTATAATAGCGGAATTATTGTTCCTCCGTGTTTTAGGCGTTCTTCATCCATCACCCAGCCTTGAATTGTGTAATCCTTAACTATTCTATTAGCCCATTTGCGGAACTGTACCGCCCGTTCATTATTGACTTTGAAGCCCACGGCGATAATCATTTGAAGATTGTAGTGGTCTGTTTGGCGGGAAACTTGCCTATTACCTTCATTTTGAACTATTAAGTATTTCTTAATAGTTGCTTCCGGTTCAAGCTCGTGATCATCGAATATGTTTTTTATATGCTGGTTGATAGCGGCGACACTTACATCGTACAATATCGCCATCATTTTTTGCGTCAACCAGATATTTTCATCTTCATAACGCATTTCAATGCTTTGCGGATTGTCCCCGGTGGCGGCAATATATGTTAAATACTCCGCCGTACAGGAACGGATGGTTATTTCTTTGGATTTTTTTGGCATGGGAGTGTCCTTGATTCTGATTTATTCTGTTTATTATTATACAATAAATGAGGTTTTTTGGCGAGAGGCTTATCTGATTGTTGAGCTATTCAGTTATAAAGCCGCTTCTGGCATGGTTGCAGTACTGATAATAGCATGCTATCGTAATAAGCAAGATGATAAAAAAACTCCCTCTCCAAAAAGCGTTTACACTCCTTGAATCCGGTCCTGTAGTTATGGTAACAACAGCCGATGGCGGCAAGCAAAATATACTGACTCTTTCATGGACTATGGTAATGGACTTTACTCCCCGTTTTGCTTTTATGACTGGCCCGTGGAATTACTCTTATAATGCCCTGACAAAGACAGGGGAGTGCGTAATTGCCATACCCGCCGTTGATCTTGTGAAAAAAGCCGTACAGATAGGAACTTGCACCGGCGCGGAAGTGGATAAATTTGAGAAGTTTAAATTAACGCCGCTCAAGGCGGAAAACGTATCCGCGCCGCTTATCAAAGAGTGTTACGCGAACATTGAGTGCTGCGTCGTTGACCACATTAAAAAACACGACATTTTTATTCTTGACGGCCTTGCGGCGTGGGTAGACTGCAAACGCGCTGAAAAACGCTGTTTCCATGCTGTAGGAGACGGAAGATTTATCGCTGATGGCGAAATTATTAACCACCGCCGTATTATGCTTTCCAAACTGCCTAAAGGGGTTTGATGAACAACACCGACATAAAAAAACTAATAAAACAGCTTATAAAAAAATACCACCCTGACCTATCCAAAGATACAAATACGGAAACCTTCAATAACGAAATTACAAAGAAATTGACTAATATACTTAATGATTTAAAAATATACGCAAAAAACAAACAAGAAGCCGTTATTGAGGTTTCAAATGGTTCTGAAAACGGACTTGTGCCGTTGGAAAATCAAGATTATCTGTATTATAAATTAGGCATAAAGTACTTTAAAAATATTCATCCTAATTTTATTTATAAACGTAAACCTGATAATACCTTTACGCTTAAATCTTATGACGAATTAATGCCTGCGTTAAATAACATAATACTGTCTATTTATCTGTCTGAAAATTATTTTACAAAAGTCATTCTGGAATATCCCAATTCCATTTGGCGCAATGACTCTATCGCTAAAGTAAAACTTTTGTTAAAACTGACAAAAAGTTATGAAAATATAAATCCCAATGAACAAAAAGTAATAGACAGCACAAGTTTTATTAATCAAATGAGCATAAAACCAATTTAATGGCTGTTTTTGAAAAACGTAAAATAATACAAAACCACCAAAATAACAACAAAAACCTATAAAAACAGTATTTTTTTGAAATTAAATTTTTTTTATTTATTTTTCAAAAAAACTTGACAAACAAGTTAGGATACGCTAACTTATAAGTAGTTAGGGACAGCTAACTGTTTTTTTTAAATCAAAAAGTTAGTCGGCACTAACCGATGAAGGAGAGCCGTCATCGCTTCGCGATGCCGTTCGATTAAAATTGCCGCTCGCACGGCATAAAGAGAGGTTATGTATGACGCTGAGAGAATTAAGTATTGGTAAAAGCGGACTTGTTTTGGCGGTAGGGGGGGAAAAGATTCTGCGAAAGCGGCTTTTAGAAATGGGTATTACGCCACGCACCGCCGTAACAGTTAAGAAAGCCGCGCCTATGGGCGACCCCATTGAATTGCTGCTTAGAGGCTATGTTTTGTCTCTGCGCCTTGCGGAGGCGGAGAAAATCACAATACAGGAAGTTTCATGAGCGGTGCAAGTTGTTGCTCTAATGGCACAAAAAAAACGAAGCTTTGTCTCCGCAATGCGGAGACTTCGGTTAAATCGCCTGACCACTTACAAGTGGTCAGGCATAAAACGGAGGTTAATGGTATGATTTTCGCATTAGCAGGAAACCAGAATTGCGGTAAAACGACGTTGTTTAATCAGCTTACCGGATCTAATCAGCACGTGGGAAATTTTCCCGGCGTAACAGTCGATCAAAAGTCAGGTGAAATAATCGGGTATAAAGACGCATCAATCGTTGATCTTCCCGGTATCTATTCCCTGTCCCCTTACACCAGCGAGGAAATTATTACCCGCGATTTTTTACTCAAGAAAAAACCAGACGGCATTATCAATATTGTTGACGCGACAAATATTGAGCGTAACCTTTACCTGACAATGCAGTTAATTGAATTGCAAATTCCGATGGTGCTGGCTCTTAACATGATGGATGAAGTTCAGGCGAATAACGGCAGTATAGACATACAGCGCATGAGGGAATCTCTCGGCATACCGGTTGTTCCGATAGCTGCGGTAAAAAAACAGGGATTGTCAGAACTTATGGAAAAGGCCGTTGAAACAGTGCGTCATCAAATAAAACCCGAGCGTATAGATTTTTGTTCGGGCGCGGTTCATCGCGCTATTCATGCGACGGCGCACCTTATTGAAGATCACGCCCAAAGACAGGGGATTCCGATGCGTTTTGCGGCGACAAGACTTGTCGAAGGCGATAACATAATGCTTAAAGTACTCGCCCTTACGGAAAACGAAGCCGACATGATAGAGCATGCCGTCAAAGAAATGGAAACGGAGCTGGATACCGACCGAGAAGCGGCGTTAGCTGATATGCGTTATCAGTTTATCGAGGATGTTTGCAAAAAATGCGTGGTTAAGGCGCATGAAAGCCGTGAATACAGGCGCAGTGTAAGCCTTGACTCAATATTGACCCACAAGGTCTGGGCGTTTCCGTCTTTTCTGGCAATAATGCTTCTGGTTTTCGCTCTTACCTTCGGCGTTATTGGAAACAGATTAAGCGATTTATTGGTTTTAGGCCTGGACAAATTAAGCGGCATTTTTGACGGAGCCTTAACAGCTTACGGAATAAATCCCGTTGTTCAATCCCTTTTGATTGACGGCATATTCGCTGGAGTGGGAGCGGTTTTAAGTTTTATCCCGATAATCATTGTGCTATTTTTCTTCCTGTCCCTGCTGGAAGATTCGGGGTACATGGCGCGCGTGGCTTTTGTTATGGACAAACCGTTACGCAAAATAGGGCTTTCCGGGCGCAGTTTTGTTCCGATGCTCATGGGCTTTGGCTGTTCGGTTCCGGCTATTATGGCAACGCGGACGCTTGCAAGCGAGCGTGATAAAAAAATGACTATACTGCTTACGCCGTTTATGAGTTGCAGCGCGAAAGTTCCGATATACGCCTTGTTTGCCGCCGCTTTTTTCCCGAAACATTCCACACTGGTAATGAGCAGTCTGTATTTGCTGGGAATTTTATTTGGCGTTCTTTCAGGTTTTATAATGGAAAAAACTATTTTTAAAGGGGAACCGATTCCTTTTGTAATGGAATTGCCCAATTACCGTTTCCCTTCCGCCAAGAGCGTATTTCAGCTTTGTTGGGAAAAAGCAAAAGATTTTCTTCAAAGGGCGTTTACAGTTATCTTTTTAGCGACAGTTATAATATGGTTTTTACAATCTTTTGATTTGCGATTGAACTATGTTGAAGGCGGAGAAGGCTCGCTGCTTGCGGTAATCGGGCGATTAATCAGCGGGATATTTGTTCCATTAGGTTTTTCAGACTGGAGAATTTCCACGGCGCTGATAACGGGCTTTACGGCGAAGGAAGCCGTCATAAGCACATTGGCGGTGTTGACAGGAGCGAATGTCGCGGATCTTGAAAATACTTTACACACGTTGTTTTCTTCTTTAAGCGCGTTCAGTTTCCTTGTGTTTACGCTTTTATACACTCCATGTGTTGCGGCAATTGCGACAGTAAAACGCGAATATGGCAACGTAAAAGGTTTGATTTTTATTATTGTGTATCAAACTGCCATTGCTTGGCTCGCGGCTTTCTGCGTGTATAAAATTGGGTGTTTGTTGGGATTTGTGTAGAGGGATTTATTTTGTACTTTCCAAATACGCCTTTTCTACCGCAAGCGCAAGCTGGTCTGCGCATGACGTTCCCTTGTTTCCGCAAGTAATTCCTTTGCACTTTTGTTTAATCTCGTCAACGGTCATTCCGTCAACAAGGCGGGATATCGCTTTTAAGTTGCCGTTGCAGCCTCCTTCAAATGATACGCCGCTTATGATATTCCCGTTTATGTCAAAGTGAATTTCCGTTGAACAAGTTCCCTGTGTTTTATATGTGTATTTCATCGCAGACCGATAACCGCCTCTAATTGCCTGGTGTAAATTTAAAGCCGCTTCCTTCTACATCGACATTTCCTGTTCCCGGGTACACTATGTGCATTCCGGTTACGGGGATTTTGTTTTTTGCGACATAATCCAGAACCTGCCTGCGTACTGAGGCCGCGGTTTTTTGATCCATGTCGTAAGTCGCGCTAATTTCCGGAACGTGAAACTGTACCAAAGCTATGTGCAGAAGGTCTCCGATAATTAACAGTTTTTCTTTCTTGTTTTCTATCAAATAAATCGTATGTCCCGGAGTGTGTCCGTAAGCGGCGATAGGGGAAATCCCCGGGAGTATTTCTTTCAGTTTTTTTCCAAGCTCGCCCGGTTCAAACGTGGTAACTTTTGAGCCGTAAGGTTTAAGCGCGGCGACCGCTCCCTGGTTAACCTGGGTCTTTGTAAAGTATTCCAGCTCTTTAGCGGAAAGGTAAATTTTCGCTTTTGTGAAAACCGCAGCCCCGTCTTTTTGCAGACTGCCAAAGTGATCCCCGTGCAGGTGGGTAATAAGTACCGCGTCAATATTTTCAGGCTGTACGCCCAGTTTTTTTATTTTTTCTACAATAATACCGCCTGCTCCGGTTCCGGTATCTATCAATATATTCTGTTTTGGGGTTTTAATTAAAACTGCATTGGCGGTGTGTTTAAAACCTTCCGCTGGAATGTAGCGTTTCAGAACCGCCTCGTCCGCTCCGACTAAAATACCGGTGTTTCCGTCCCTTTCTGATTCTACCATAACGTATACTTCATATTGGCCGACTTTCATTGAATAAATACCATCGCTTTCGTCCGCGTATCCGGTTACTGTCATGGCGCAAAAAATTAATCCCATAAAACATATTTTTTTCATATTATCCTCCTGATAATAAAATATCATTTATTTGAAGAATAGTGAATAGTAGTTAATGGATAGTGGTTAGTATTGTTGTTCGTTATCTGTACGTGGGATATACGCTACGTTTACTAACAACAAATACTACCCACTACCCACTACATACTAACCACTAACCACTTCTTCCCCCCTTTATCAAATTTTTATTTTTTGCTACTATAACTCATAAGGAGCAAATTATGGAAAAGATCCCAGTTGGTATTTTGGGCGCTACGGGTATGGTGGGACAGCAGTATATCTCCCTTCTCAACGATCACCCCTGGTTTGAGGTGCTTTATGTAGCCGCCTCGCCGAGGAGCGCGGGAAAAAAATATTCTGAAGCTGTTGCGGGAAGATGGCAGTTGACAAAAACTTACGCTCCTCATGTTGGCGCAATAATGGTAGAAGACGCCAACGACGTGAGCCGCGCGGTTGCGGCGTTTAAAAAAGGCGAATGTTCATTTGTGTTTTCCGCTCTTGAGATGGGCAAGGATGAAACCCGCGCCCTTGAGGAGTCGTATGCCAAAGCGGGAATACCTGTTATTTCAAACGCGTCGGCTCACCGATGGACGAATGATGTGCCGGTCTTAATCGCCGAGATAAATCCGGATCATACGGACATTATTCCCATACAGAAAAAAGCGCGCGGCTGGGATCGCGGTTTTATAGCCGTTAAACCCAACTGTTCAATACAAAGTTATATGAAACCCATTCACGCTCTCGCGCAAGCGGGCTATCCGGCGCAGAGGATGATCGTTACTACGATGCAGGCGGTTTCCGGAGCGGGCTATCCCGGCGTGTCAAGCTGGGATATGCTGGATAACATTGTTCCGTACATTGGCGGCGAAGAGGAAAAGTCAGAAAAAGAACCGCTTAAAATTTTCGGCTCCATTGATAACGGCGTGTTTAAAAACGCGGAGTTTCCAAAGATTTCCGCCCATTGTAACCGCGTGCCTGTAACGGACGGACATTCCGCATGCATAAGCCTTGAGTTTGCCGCCAAAAAGCCGTCTCTTGAAGAGATAAGAAAAATTTGGGCCGCCTACAAGGGTCTGCCGCAGGAAGCGAACCTCCCAATGGCGCCAAAGCAGCCGATTATCTACCGCGAAGAGGACAACCGCCCCCAGCCGCGCAAGGATCGCGACACCGACAAGGGAATGGCTGTCGTTATCGGGCGGCTTCGCCCATGCAATGTGTTTGATGTCAGATTTGTGGCGCTTTCACATAACACCGTGCGCGGCGCCGCTGGCGGCGGTATTTTAAACGCGGAACTTTTAAAGCACAAGGGATATTTAAGTTAGTAAAACTAACAGGAAAAAATTATGAGTAACAAGAATTTTCCGTTGGATAAGGCGGCGCTGGAAGAAATCGCGCGGCAGTACCCGACGCCGTTTTACATTTACGATGAAAAGGCGATTATCGAAAATGTCCGCCGTATCAAGGCTGCGTTTTCGGTTTTTCCGTCTTATAAAAACCATTTTGCGGTAAAGGCGCTGCCTAATCCGTATATACTCAAGCTTCTCGCCGCCGAAGGCTTCGGCGCGGATTGTTCCAGCTATCCGGAACTTTTGTTAGCTGACATTGCGGGCATTAAGGGCGAAGACATTATGCTCACTTCCAATGAAACTCCGGTAAAGGAATATGAAGAAGCCAAAAGACTCGGCGCCGTGATCAATTTGGACGATTACACCCACATTAGGTTTTTAGAGAAAACCGTCGGCTTGCCGGAATTAATTTCTTTCCGTTACAATCCCGGTCCCCTCAAGGAAGGCAACGCCATAATCGGCAAGCCGGAAGAGGCAAAGTACGGCTTTACGCGCGAGCAGTTAATTAAAGGTTATTCTGTTTGTAAGGAAAAGGGCGTTAAGCGCTTTGCCCTGCATGCGATGGTCGCCTCCAATGAGCTTTCCATTCCATACCACATTGAAACCGCGCGGATGTTATTTGAGCTTGCGGTTGAAATAAATGAAAAAACCGGAGTGCGCCTTGAATTTATCAATCTTGGCGGCGGCGTGGGAATTCCCTATAAACCAGATCAGGAAGCTGTGGATTATCAGGTTTTAGCCGCCGGTATACAAAAAGCGTATAACGAGATTATTAAGCCCGCCGGACTTGACCCGCTGAACATTCGCACCGAGTGGGGCAGGGTAATAACCGGCCCCTACGGCTGGCTTGTGGCGCGCGCCGTTCAAAAAAAAGAAATTTACCGCAATTACATTGGATTGGACGCCTGCATGGCCGACTTAATGCGCCCCGCCCTATACGGCGCGTATCATCACATAACAATCCCCGGCAAGGAAAACCTCCCGTTATCTGAAACTTACGACGTGGTTGGCAGTCTGTGTGAAAACAACGACAAATTCGCCGTTCAGAGAAAACTCCCCAAAATAGACATTGCCGCCGACGGGGCGGGAGACTTTGTCGTTATCCACGACGCGGGCGCCCACGGAAGAGCGATGGGTTTCAACTACAACGGCAAACTGCGCTGCGGCGAACTGCTTCTGCGTCCAAACGGCTCTGTAGTGCAAATCCGCCGCCCCGAGGCTGTATTTGATTATTTCGCCACGCTTGATACATCGGGTGTGAAAAATTTTAATTAGTGAGGATATTATGATTAACCGTAACCCATACATAGCGAATCTCAAGGCGGGATACCTTTTTCCGGAGATTGCAAAGAGGCGGCGTGAATTTGCCTCGGAGCATCCGGACGCGAAAATTATCAGTTTGGGAGTTGGCAATACAACGGAACCAATTCTTCCGCATACGAATAAGGGGCTTGTTGACGGGGCAAAACAGCTTGGAACCGTTAAAGGCTACTCAGGCTATCAGGACGAAGGAATGGCGGAGTTGAGGGAAAAAATTTCTTCAGTCTTTTACAAGGGGAAATTTTCAATAGACGAGGTCTTTATTTCTGACGGGGCAAAGTGCGACATCGGCAGATTGCAGGTTCTTTTTGGAGCGGGAACAAAAATCGCGGTTCAGGATCCTTCGTATCCGGTCTATGTTGACGGTTCTGTTCTTGTCGGTGCGGCAGGCGGCTGGGAAGGCACGGGTTACACGGGCATTACATACCTTCCCTGCACGGCGGAAAATAATTTTTTCCCCAACCTTGACTTAATTCCGCAGAACAGCCTTATCTATTTTTGTTCACCTAACAACCCTACTGGCGCGGTTTCAAACCGCAATCAGCTTACCACGCTTGTAAATACCGCAATTGATAAAGGTTGCATCATTGTCTTTGACGCCGCCTACAGCGAATTTATCCGCGATATTTCGCTCCCAAGAACTATCTATGAAATAGACAAGGCGGATCAATGCGCCATCGAAGTAAACTCATTCTCAAAGCCTGCGGGATTTACCGGAGTCCGCCTCGGCTGGTCGATTGTTCCAAAAGCGCTCAAGTACTCAGGGGGTGAGAGCGTCAACGCAGACTGGAACCGCATCGCGGGAACTATTTTTAACGGCGCGTCAAACATCGCTCAGGCGGGAGGACTTGCCGCGTTAGACGATGAGGGATTGGTAGAAGTCCGCAAGCTGACTGATTTTTATCTTGGAAACGCAAAGTTAATAAGAGACGCCCTACAAAAACTGGGAATAAAATGTATAGGCGGCTATAATTCCCCGTACATCTGGGCGCATTTCCCCGGCAGGGACAGTTGGGAAGTGTTTTCTCAAATACTGGAAAAGTGTTATGTTGTAACCACCCCCGGCGCCGGTTTCGGCCCTGCCGGACAAAGCTTCATCCGCTTTTCAGCCTTCGGCCACAGAGCGGACGTAGAAGAAGCCTGCAAACGTCTAAGCAAACTGATATAGAAAATCTTGCGGTTAAAACCCTTTTTCGATTAATCCTTGTACGATATTTTTATGTATATCCGGTATATTTATTCCTGATATTTTTCTTATATTGTAATCAAGTATCTCAACGTGGGATATTCTTCCTTCTATTTTAATAACGTTATCGCCCCATTTTGCGGAAGACTCGCTTACAAAACCGTCATTGTCGCCGCTGATTTTTTTTATATACTGATAAAATTTGGTAAATAATGGATCATCAAAAGCGCTTTTCATCGTTGTATAAATAACCTGATAATAGACTCTGTCGTCAGGCAATACTTCATCATTGAATTTTTTCATATATTCGGTTGTCAATTGATAATTTAAATTATAAGGATCAGGATTTTTATCCCCGTATAATTTTCCAAAAATTTTTAGCGCCTTTTTGGCAATCCGCGTATGAAAAATTTTTTGCCTGTAAAGAAGATCAGATAATTCAGCGCCGTGATGAGGCGTTGATATTGTAGTCAAGCTTGCCACCTTGCCGCCGTAATCGTACTTCCAAATCAGATAACGGGAATCCAGTCCGCCCTTGGAATGGGCCAGTATATTTACCTTTTCGCTTTTTGTTTCGTCTAATACTTTATCTATCGTGGATTTTAAAATCTTCGCGTTTGAGTCATAATCGCCCCATGCGTCAGTATTTCCAAAATAAACTTTCGCCCCTGTTTCACGTATTGTTTCAGGAATTCTGCCCCAATATTTATTAAAGCTTGACCTGTCATGCATGATAATTCCATGCACCAATATAATAGGGTATTTAAGAGGCATATTTTTGGTCATTGCCCATCTCCGTTGAGGTTCTTATTTAGGCGGCGGCGGTATTATTTGTTCGTACACTATATCGGAACTTTGTTTTCCCATAAAATTAATATCGCTTACATTTGAATATGTTAAAATAAGCGAACCGCCCTTTAAGCCGCCTTTAAACCATAACTTATATTCCTTGCCGGCTTCCAGCGGGGGACATTTAAAAATTCCCCTTCTTCTTTCGCCAAAACGGTCTTCGTTCCAGTATACATATACCCTTATGTCTAGCGGTTGTTCAACAGGGAATAAACTATCACGTTCCCAATATGTTCCTTCCACCGGATTTGGTCTTGAAATTCCATTACAATCGACCAGCTTGACGCCTGATTTATTTCCCTGAATAAATGTTATTGGGGCGGCCCTTTCCCCAGCTTCCGCAAATGAAAACCGTACCGGAACCGGAGCGGCTTTTTTGGGGGTAAAAGAAAAGCATCCTATAAGACAAAACGCGGCAAGAGCCATAAAAACCCATATAATCTTTTTAGTTTTCATTGTCCGCTCCTATTATATTGATAATGAGACTTGATACTCTGTAATCTGTTCATCGTGGAAATAAGTTTTTCTTCCGGCATGGAGTTTAATGTCTCCATTAAAGAAATAATTTTTGCTTCAGGTAAACTGTTAAGAGCCTGAGCCATACCGGTAATTTCTTTTTGAGAGAAGGATTTTAATGTTTGCGAATAAGAATCGATTTCCGATTCGGACAGGGAATAAAATCTCCGCGCCAAAGAATCAAGTTCCGATTCAGGCAGGGAATCAAACGCATTCATCAGAGAATTGAATTCCGTCTCAGGCAGGGAACTGATAGCCGCCGAAAAAGTGTCAATGCCGTCCAATTTTTTGCCCCTGTTGTCTCTTGCGACTTCTATTCCCGTTCTTACAATAAAGACTGTCAATGCTATGGGAAGAAGAACTACGTCTATCACAGGAAGAAAAATCAATAAAAACACTTCTTCACCTCTAACATTGCCGATATCAAGCAGCGGTTCTCCGGTTATAAGCCACCACGATAAACAACCGGTAAATATACCGGAAATCATCACCATAACCAGAATCAAGGCTATAGTTCTTGAAATTTTTTTCATAAAAAACTCCTTAATAATACTAAATTCTATACGCTAAATTATGATATTCATATATGCCGAAAGGCATATTTTGCATAAAAAGACGGAAAACATATATGCCAAAAGGCATATTCTATCAAATAAAAACGGAAATTCAGCCTATTAGCCTTTGTAATAAATAATCGGCATTTTGTGTTATAATAAAGATGTATGAAACAGAATAGGCTGTTATTCCTTGCGCGGCTTGCGTCTTCACTGTCTATCTTTGGCATTTTGCTGTGCATGCACTTAAGTTTTACGCTCGCGCATTTTTTGCCTTCCGATTCCAAATATGTCATGTATGCGGTATATATCTTCTACTTTACGGGTATTGCCGCGGGCGCGGTTCTTTGCCCCCTGTTCCTGCCCATACCGGTCAGGAAGAACAAACCCCTGTTTTACGGCATCGGCTTTATCGCTTTTTTAATTATCTTTGAATTTATACTGCGCTCCTTTGGTTTCAATGTATGGCTTGACTCTGCTGTAGTCAGAAGCATTATGGCGATTCCTGAGGGAATATTGACGACCGCATGCTACGGATTGTTCTATTTGACATGGCTGAAGAAACCGACGGCAGGAGGACGGGCAAACCGGACAGGTAAATTTTGTTCGTTGATTTTGGGCGCGGCTTTGCTCGGTTCCGTCCTTGCCTGTTATTATTCCATACCGCCGCTGGAGAAAAGCGGCGCGGCTTTAGACCCGTTAAAGGGCGCGGCATTGGTATTCAATTTTATCAAATGGTGTATGGTGGTTTTAGCCGGGCTATTCCCGGCGGCAAGCTTGGTTCTTTTTAAAAAATTAAGCGGTAATGAGTCCGCCGCTGATGTGTCAGCTAACGGAATTGACAAAGACGCGCTTGCAGTACCGGCCATAAAAACCGATTGGCCTGTTATTCTGCGGCTGATTGGCATTGCGACCGTGTTTACCGTTTTGAACGGGGTGCTTGATATGCGGGCGCTTCCCCTTTATTCCAATAAACCGATATACCATCCTAATTATCTGGTGGTAGCGGCGGCTGTCCCTATTTTGGGATTCCTTGCGGGACTTTCAATAAACCGCTTTATCCGCCGGTTTTTGCTTCCGTCAATAATTTTATTTTTACTGTTCTCCTGCCTGCCGTTATTTGAAAATTATCCGCGTCTGGATATGATAATGAGTACATTAATTTCCATTACCCATTATACGGCATGGGTGGTTTTTACCACCGCCATTGTGGAATTGTACTCAGGCGGATTCTGGTTTTACGGGGCGGCGGCGGTTATCTTTTTCAGCGTCGCCTTTGCTTTCCTTGCGCCGTTAATCGCCCCTTATGTGCCTGACGGTACGGAGTATAAAGTGCTGTTCATAGTAATTGCCGCCGTGTTGTTTATGCTTTTGGCTTTAAGATGGATACTATTCCCAAAACTGCCGCGTTTTACGGCGGCAAAGCGGCAGGAGCCGCTTCACGTAACGCCTGTCTTTAAAATGTCCAACCTTGAGAATATATTCACGGAGCGCGGACTTTCTCAGCGTGAAATTGAAGTGGCGGATTTACTGGTAAAGGAAGGGCTTGGGAAAAAAGAAATCGGAGAGCGCCTTCATATCGCTTCAGGAACCGCCAAAATTCACATCAGCAAGATTTATCAGAAATTTGCCGTAAGAACCAGGGCTGAATTTATGGCGTTGTTTGTAAAAGGCGAATAAATTTGATGTTGGCTTATTCACATTTATTACAATATAATATCCCTAATATTGATATTTAACAGGAGCGTACAATGAACCGCGAAGCCAAAATTAAGGAATTAATTTCCCAAATGACGCTGGAAGAAAAAGTTTCCCAACTGCTTTACAAAAGCCCCGCGATTGAGCGGCTTGGGATACCCGAATATAACTGGTGGAACGAATGTCTGCACGGCGTGGCAAGAGCCGGTATCGCGACTGTTTTTCCGCAGGCCATAGCGTTAGCTGCAACTTTTGACGACGGTCTTGTCGAGCGGATAGCGACGGCTATTTCCGATGAGGCGCGCGCGAAATATAACGAGGCGGTTAAGCAGGGCAACAGGGGACAGTACTGGGGGCTTACTTTCTGGACGCCGAATATCAATATTTTCCGCGATCCGCGCTGGGGTCGGGGGCAGGAAACTTACGGCGAAGACCCGTACCTTACAAGCCAAATCGGTCTTGCGCTGGTGCGCGGCTTGCAGGGTAATGATCCTGAAAACCTGAAACTTGCCGCCTGCGCCAAACATTACGCGGTCCATTCCGGCCCTGAAAAAGAACGCCATACTTTTAACGCCGTTATAAGCAAGAAAGATCTTTGGGAAACTTACCTGCCCGCGTTCAAGGCGCTTGTGGATGGCGGCGTTGAATCCGTAATGGGCGCGTATAACCGCACTCTTGACGAACCGTGCTGCGCCAGTAATTTCCTGCTTAAAGAAATTCTTCGCGGACGCTGGGGTTTTAAAGGCCATGTCGTCTCAGACTGCTGGGCTATCCGCGACTTTCACGAGTACCACAAAATTACAAATTCGCCGGAAGAATCGGCGGCTCTTGCCCTGAACGCCGGTTGTGATTTGAATTGCGGCTGTACTTACCCAATGTTGACCGTGGCTTTTAAAAAGGGGCTTGTTAGTGAAGAGGCGATAAATACCGCACTTGAGCGGTTACTGCGGACGCGTTTTAAATTGGGAATGTTTGATCCGCCGGGTTCGGGTAAATACGGCAAACTTGGGCGTAAAATTATCAACTGCGAAAAACACCGCAAGCTCGCGTTAAAGGCGGCGGAGAAATCCATCGTTCTGCTAAAAAACGACAATAATCTTCTGCCCCTTGATTCAAGTCCGAAAAAAATCAACGTTGAGGGGCCGGCGGCGGCTAACGCCCATACGCTTTTTGGCAATTATTACGGCGTAAGTTCGCGCTTCATTACCATCCTCGAAGGACTTGGTGAAAAAGTTAAGGATAAATTCGGTATCAATCTGGAGTACCGCCAAGGCTGTCTTATGTACGGCGAAAATAGTAAATCGCTTATTCATTACGGGGAGGCGAATGTTGCCGATGTCGTTATCGCTGTAATGGGCATGGACGGCGCAATTGAGGGAGAGGAGGGCGACGCAATCGCCTCTGATTCAAACGGCGACCGTGATGCGATTGAACTTCTTCCCTGGCAATTAAAATATCTGCAAAAAGTGCGCGAGGCAGGTAAAAAGATCGTCCTTGTTCTTACGGGCGGCAGTCCTATCGCCTTTCCCGAAAACATTGCCGACGCCGTTATTTTCGCCTGGTATTCCGGCGAGTCGGGCGGCAAGGCTGTTGCGGACATTATTTTTGGCGATGTCGTCCCGTCGGGAAAACTCCCAATAACCTTCCCTGCTTCTACAGGCCAGCTTCCTCCATATAAAGATTATTCTATGAAGGGACGTACTTATCGTTATATGACAGAAAAGCCTCTGTATCCCTTTGGTTTCGGTCTTTCCTATACAACTTTCAGTTTTGATTCAATTTCTCTGTCTTCGCCCGCGCTTTCCGCCGGTGGAACGGTAAAAGCGACGGTAACCGTTACAAATACAGGCAAAAGGGACGCTGACGAAGTGGTGCAAATTTATGTCTCCAAAGACGGACGGGGCGGGGACGAACCGTTTTCGTCGCTTAAAGGTTTCCGCCGTATTTTTATACCCGCAGGCAAATCCAAAAAAGCGGAATTTGATCTGCCGTCTTCGGCTTTTGAAACGGTGAGCGCGGAAGGCGAGTACAGGCTGATTCCCGGCTCTTACAGCATTATTGCCGCGGATGCCGCGCCGGTGGTGGTCGCTGTGGAAAAAGGCGCGCCTGCTCCTGTTTTTGCTAAAATTAAAGTAGAATAAAACCATGTTGAATATAGAAAGAAAGATCATGAAAAAAGGTTTTTTTTCGGTTTTAACCGCTCTGTTTATCGCGTCCTTATTAACTGTTTCGTGCCGTGTTGATGACAGACTGCTTTCTGTGGATAAGCAGGGACGTACTGTTGTAGAGCGTTTTGGCAAACTTAGGGTAGAAGGCGCCAAACTCCTGGCGCAGGACGGACGCCAGATTCAGCTTAGAGGCATGAGTTCTCACGGATTGCAATGGGCGGGGAAATACGCCAATGAAAATGTCCTGCGCTGGCTTAGAGATGACTGGAATATCCAAATTTGGCGCTCCGCCATGTATCTTAGGGAAGGCGGATATATTACCCAGAGAAGCCTTAAATCTGTTCTTGAAGGCTCAGTAGAAGCGGCAATTAAGCTGGGCATTTATGTCATAATTGACTGGCATGTCCATCTTGACCGCGATCCCAATGTGTATAAAGCTGAGGCGCTCGAATTTTTTGCCGAAATGTCCCAAAAATACGGCTCATACCCCAATGTTTTGTATGAAATTTGTAATGAGCCTAACGGCGATGATGTAACTTGGAGCGGTTCAATTAAGCCTTATGCGCAGGAAATTATTGCTGAAATAAGGAAATACGATACTGATAATATTATTATTGTAGGAACGCCTTCATGGAGCCAACGTGTGGATTTAGCGGCGCTTGATCCCATTCAAAGCACAAATATAATGTACACTTTGCATTTTTACGCCGGGACGCATGGACAGGAATTCATGGAAAAGGCCAAATTTGCCGCAGAAAAGGGGCTTCCTGTCTTTGTTACCGAATGTGGCACAACCCAGTCTTCGGGCAGCGGCGGGGTATATGAGAAAGAATTCCTAAATTGGCTGGTTTTTCTTAAAAAATACGGAATTTCATGGGTAAATTGGTCTGTAACCAATAAAGGGGAGGATTCGGGGGTTTTAGCTTATAACGCCAACCGTGACGCCCAAGGAGGCTGGACGGATGATATTTTATCCCCTTCAGGGCGATTCGTAAGAAAAATCCTAAGAAATGAAATTCGTATAAAAAATAAAGAATAGTATTGACTTTTTTTTAAATTCTTAGTAACATGTATTTTAAGGAAAACCCCAATAGATATTGGGAAAAATTATTTTGGAGGAAAAGAGATGAAGAAAGTACTCATTATTTTGTGTGTTGTCCTTATGCTGTTTAGCATAAGCGGCTGTAAGAAAGATTCGGGAAAATTGGTAATTTGGTCCTTTACTGATGAATTGGCCAAAATGACCAATGGCGATCCCAATTCCCCTGGGTTCAATGTATATTTTACAAAAACTCACCCTGGGATAAAGGTTGAATATTCCCAAACACCATCGGACCAGTTTCAGGCGAAGATAGACCCGGTTTTGGCTACAGGTCAGGGCGCCCCTGATATTATTGCTTTGGAATCAGCGTTTGTTCGCAAATACGTTGAATCCGGTCTTCTTTTAGACATTACTGATATTTATGAAGCCGCCAAGAACAAACTTCTTGCCTATCCGGTGGAAGTTGGTTCATATAAAGGCAGAGTGTACGGTATGTCATGGCAGGCCTGCCCCGGCGCTATGTTCTATCGCCGCAGCCTTGCAAAGAAATATTTTGATACCGATGATCCAAAAGTAATTCAGACCTATTTTGCCAACTTTAATAAATTCCTTGACACCGCAAAAATGCTCAGGGATAAATCCAATGGTTCATGCGTAGTCGTTTCCTCATTGGGAGACTTAAGAAATTCATTCCTTTCAGCCAGAACCCAATCTTGGTTAGTGGATGGTAAATTGGTTATTGATCCGGCCATGGACCAGTACATGGAAATTTGCAAAACTCTGAAAGACAATCGTTATGAAGGCCGCGTTGGTCAGTGGTCAGAAGGCTGGTTTGCCGGCATGAAAGACGAGCTCAAAGATGAATCCGGAAAATCGGTTGAAGTATTCTCATATTTCCTCCCCACATGGGGTCTCCACTATGTACTCAAGACCAATGCTCCCAATACATCAGGCGACTGGGCGATGGTTCAAGGTCCCTCCGCTTATCGTTGGGGCGGCACTTGGGTTGGCGCATACAAAGGAACAAAGAATGTTGCAACGGCTAAAGAATTTATCCGTTACGTAACAACCGATGACACCTTCCTTGAAGGCTGGGCGAAAGATACCGGCGATATGGTAAGCAATTTGAATGTCGTTAATAAAATTAAAGACACCTATAGCGAGCCCTATCTTGGCGGACAGAATCACTATGCCGAATTTGCCGAAATGGCGAAAGGCGTTAATGGTAAACTTCTCCAGGGAAGCGATGAAGCCATTGAGGCTATGTTTGATGAAGCGGTTACCGCTTATGTAAACAACGAAAAATCCAAAGACCAGGCTCTGGCGGATTTCAGGAAACAGGCTGAAGCTCAATTTGTAAATTAATTGATTGAGGTAAACTTTAGAGAGTAATCTCGACAAGGGCGCGGATTTGTTTGATCCGCGCCTTTTTTTATAGGAGGACCGATGCAAAGAAAAATAGTTGGTCATGAGGCGAGGACAAATCGCTGGGGATATATATTTGTTGCGCCATTTATATTAGTGTTCTGTATATTTAATCTCTGGCCTACGCTTTACACTTTCATTCTTAGTTTTACAGATCTGAAAGGCTTGCGTACTGATTTTAATTTTAATGGTATAACAAATTATATTAAATTGGTTAAAGACTCGTATTTTTGGGGCGCGTTGGGAAATACTTTTATTATCTGGACTTTTAACTTTATTCCGCAGTTGGGTATTGCTCTTGTTTTGGCCATCTGGCTATCCGATATCCGGCTCAACCTTATAGGTAAGGGATTATTCAGGGCTGTTGTTTATATGCCCAATCTGCTGACCACTGTGTCGGTAGCCTTGCTTTTCCGCAGTATTTTCGGTTTCGGCGCGCATGTCACCGCCCCGGCAAATCAATTTTTACGCGCTCTGGGTGTTCAGGATACGGTTATGGTTAATGGCGTACCTACTCAGGAAGCGTTTAATTTTTTCCGTAGTGTATTGTTTACGCGCGGGCTTGTTTCTTTTATCCAGTGGTGGGTATGGTACGGTCATACATTAATTATGCTCATGGCGGGTATTACCAGTATCCCGATATCGCTGTATGAATCCGCCTCGATTGACGGCGCTAATAGCCGCCAAACCTCATGGTACATAACCCTGCCTTTGCTTCGCCCCATGATGCTTTACATTCTGGTTACTTCCATGATCGGCGGTATGCAGATGTTTGACATTCCGTTCATGCTTACAGATATGATGGGCGGTCCTGATTTCAAGATTCGGACTACAACAGTGTATCAGTACAATGTGGCACTGGGGAGGGGCGCTAATGACTATGCGTATGGCGCGGCTATTTCCGTAGGTATATTTATTGTTACTATAATTCTTGCCCTTATAATATTCTTCTTCCTGCAGGATCGCAGTGAGTTAAAGAAAAAGAAAGGAGGCGCAGTATGAGTATTGGAAGATCTGATTCGCCATTATTGAGGTATTTTGCCCATGCGGTTATGATTGTTCTGGGTCTTCTGGCGATAGTGCCGATTTATGTGCTTTTAATTAACGCTACCCGTTCTACTGAAGAGATTAATATGGGAATTTCAATAATACCCAGCACTAACAGTTTATATAACTGGAAAATCCTGGCCGGACGTGGTTTTCAAATTTTTCAGGGATTTGGAAACAGCGCTTTTATTTCCATTTCCACTACGGTATTAAGTATTTACTTTTCGGCGATGACCGCTTATGGTTTACATGTCTACCGGTTTATCGGAAGAATGGCTCTGTGGACTATAATACTGATTATTATAATGCTGCCCAGCTCGCTTTCCATTATCGGTTTTTATCAGTTTATGTCCGTGTTAAGACTCCGCGACAATTATATTCCGCTTATTATTCCGGGAATAGCCGCGGCGGGAACGGTTTTGTTTCTCAGGCAGTACATGATGTCTGTTCTGAGTAACGAGCTTATTGACGCCGCGCGGATTGATGGCGCGGGCGAGTACAGGATATTCAATATAATTATTCTTCCCGTTATAATTCCAGCGCTTGCCGCACAGGCGATTTTTACCTTTGTAGGTTCATGGAATAACTTTATGACGCCGTTTATACTGATTAACTCCGACAAAAAATATACTTTGCCTATGTTGGTTCAAAACTTGCGCGGTAATATTTACCGTGCCGAATACGGCGCAATTTATCTTGGAATAGCCGTTTCTCTTATACCGATTATTATCTTCTATACATTTATGTCGCGCTTTATTATTACCGGTATTACTATGGGCGGTTTGAAGGAATAAGTTTATTCTTCCAGGGGAATTTGAGCCTCCTAAGTTTTTTGGCTTTTAACAAATAGCCGATAACTTGGGAGGCTTCTTCTTGAGACCAGCGTATTGTTTCGCTCTGCGCCAAAACGCCGGCGGCTTCGTGCTGTGTAAAACGTCTTTTGTTCTTTCTGAAAAAATTCAATATTGGCAATTCTTCCCTTAAGCCGCCGTCAGCTTCTTTTTCGCAGACATCACAGCACAATTTTTCCGGCGCTTCTCCGCCCGAATCGTAATTTAGCATGGCAAGGAGCGAGTGCCTGCGGCATTTATCGGTACTTCTCGCGTAACTGAAAAGCGCCGAGAGTCTTTTACGGTCTGCTTCGGTCTTTGCCCTTTTCATGGATATTTCGTCTTCCGGCCCCCACAAAAGAATCGCTTTTGATTGTTCTCCGTCGCGTCCGGCCCTGCCCGATTCCTGTAAATACGCCTCGACAGACGGGGCGCAGTCCCTGTGTATTACGGTGCGTACGTCGGACTTGTCCACTCCCATCCCAAACGCGCAAGTGCTGCACAACACCGCTTCCGTGTTTTTTAACAGCCATTTTTCCGTTTCCGCTTTTTCTTCCCTGCTTAGCCCGGCGTGGTAAAAACGAATTTCCCTGTGCCAGTCATATCCCATCTCTTTTAATTCGCCGCGAAGGTAGTGGGCAAGTTTTTCCGTTCCCGGACGCGATGAACAGAAAACAATCGCGGGGCGCGAGTTTTTAATTAATAAATCCCTAACCGCCAGATTGCGGTTAATACAGCCTTTTGCAGTGTAATAAATATTCGGCCTGTCGGGGTTGCCTATAATTTGATTAACATCGCAGTCGCCAAAAATATATTTTTTAATTTTCTCAAGTACGGGAGTGCTTGCGGTGGCGGTAAAAGCCGTAACAAGCGGCGGATTAAGAGAGTTTAAAATGGAGCCGATTTCCAAGTAGCTGGGACGGAAACTTTCTCCCCATTCGCTTACGCAGTGCGCCTCGTCAATTACAACGTGGACAACTTTTATTTTTTCAAGTCTTTCTTTTACCTGCGCCGTAAGCAGCACTTCAGGATTTGCGATTATAAACCTGCTTTGCCCGTTTTCCAGTTTTTGCCAAATTTCATCGCGCTCTTCCCTGCTTTGTCCTCCCCTGATTGTTACCGGAGAAAAATCGCGCTCGCTTAAACGCCTCTGTTGATCCGCCATTAGCGATAAGATTGGATAGATGACTAAAGTAAGCCCTTCTATCAACATTGCCGGCAGTTGAAAACAGAGGGATTTTCCCGCCCCGGTTGGCAGAATAACTATCTGTTTTCCTGACATTTCTCTGTCAGAAAGAGAAATAGGCATTAACGGCTCTTCTTCGGATAAGCCGCTATTTTCACTTTCTCCCGGCCATTTTACAGAAATCCCAGCCGCCTGCGCCGCTTCAAGGATATTTGTCATTACAAGCCTCTGATATGGAAACAGATATGACAGCCCAAACAGTTTCTTAACCGCTCCTGTTAAAGGGTCTTCATCATTATTATTTTCAGTCATAATAACCTCCGCCTATATATGGCGTGAAAGTGCTATTTTGCTTGACTGTTTCTAAAAAATTTTTCGAAAAAACTTCACAAAGGGGATTAAAGGTTTTTGTCTGTTATTTACTATTCACTATTTGCTATTTACTATTTGCTATTTATTTAAGCTTCTTCTATGCCTAGCTCATCACTGCCGCCTGAGCCTTCGGAATTATCCAGGACGGGGGCGGCTTCGGCTTTACTCTTTTTGGGCGCTTTTGTTTTTGGTTTTTTGGAAGATTTTGGGCGGTGATAAGTTCGGGCAGTATAGGAGACTATAAAAAAGTAAATTACAATCGCCACGGTTACGGCAATCACCTGCCAGGACATGATTACTTTTTTTACCAAATCAACTATGGGCATTTGTATAATTATCGGAACAGGTGACAGACACCTTTAAAATCTGTACAATAAATACCATGAACTTAGCATTGGAAACGTTAAAAAACAGGGGTTTTTTACAGCAATGTACCGATACCGAAGGCCTGTCAAAATTAATGGACGAATGTCCCGTCACTTTTTACGAAGGCACTGACCCCACCGGGGGAAGTCTGCATATAGGACATATGGTTCCCTATTTTGCGTTCCGTCATCTTAGAGCTGCAGGCCATAAGGGAATAGCCCTTCTTGGCGGCGGCACCGCAAGGATTGGAGACCCTTCTGGAAAGAGCGAGATGAGAAAAATGCTTGATTATGACCAGTTGGATAAAAATACTGAATCTATCCGCGCCCAGCTTGATAATTTTGTCAGTTTTGACGGCAAGACCGCTTTTACGGCGAACAATAAGGACTGGCTTGCAAACCTGAACTATATCGACTTTTTACGCGATATCGGCAGGCATTTTTCCGTAAACAGGATGCTCAGTTTTGAAGCTTACAAAATAAGAATGGAAACGGGGCTTTCTTTTATCGAATTTAATTATCAGCTATTACAGAGTTATGATTTTCTGGAGTTGTACCGCCGTTACGGATGCCGTTTGCAAATCGGCGGCGACGATCAATGGGGGAACATTGTCGCTGGCGTAGAGCTTATCCGCCGTGTTGAAGGCGCCGAAGTTTTCGGACTGACATTTCCGCTTGTTACCACGGCGGACGGGAAAAAAATGGGCAAAACGGAAAAAGGCGCGATCTTCCTCGACCCTGCAATTACCTCCCCTTACGAATTTTTCCAGTACTGGCGCAATGTGCAGGATCAGGATATTCTCCGCTTCCTGCTTATGTTTACATTCCTGCCTGCTGATGAATGTCATACCCTGTGCGAATCGGGAAAAAATCCAAATGACGCAAAGGAGCGGCTGGCATGGGAAGTTACAGCCCTCATTCACAGTAAAGAGGAAGCCAACAAAGCTTTGTCAGGCGCAAAGGCGGCTTTTGGCGGTTCGGCGGACGGCGATAAATCGGCAATGCCGCATTCGGAAATAGAAATCTCAAAACTGGAAGCCGGTTATAATGTGGTAGACCTTTTTTGTGATACGGGGCTTGTTCCAAGCAAGAGCGAAGGACGCCGCCTTGTTCAACAGGGGGGAGCTTTTGTTTCCGTGGGAGACGGTGAATTTTCGGCAATAAATGATCCGGCTGCCGTTATTGGAAAGGATAGGCTTAACAAGGAAGGCGAATTGATAATCAGGGCGGGAAAAAAGCGGTATTTATTGGTGAAAACCAAATAAAAGATACGACACATTTTTTTTCAAAAAGTTGCTAATTATTTTGACAAAATACCAAATTTTATCTATAATAGTACCAGCTTATTAGTGAGGTATTTATGCTTAAATTTGAAGAATATGTTTCCAGCCGTCCCGATATTCCGTATAAGAATTTTGCCCAAATGCTTGATAATCATTCACGGCAATTTGCCAATTTGGATTTTATTTTGTACCGTTCAGGTAAACAAAGGGAATTTACCCGCTGGACATATTCCAGGTTTAACGATGAATGCCGAAGAATAGCAAGCGGTTTGCTTGCCGCCGGTCTTTCTAAAGGCGACCGTGTAGCTCTTTGGTCGGAAAACCGTCCTGAATGGATGGCTGTCTGGATGGGGGCCGTTATTGCGGGTTTTTGTATTGTGCCTATTGATTTCCTTTGTACGGAACAGGAATGTCTTAATATTATAAAAATAACAAGAGCCAAAGCTTTTTTTTACTCTGGACGAAAGAAAACTTTTGCTTCTTCATTGTCATCCAACGGCGTTTCAGTGGCAGCCTCTGTTTGTATCAGCCCGGAAACAGAAGACGCTCCAGAGGGGCAAAAAACTGAATATAACGCTTTTGGCGCCAATGCGGATATACAATCCATACCTCCGGCTGGCAGTATATCACCTAACGATCCGTGTTCTATTGTGTTTACTTCCGGAACCACAGGTTTTGCCAAAGGCGTTACTCTTTCCCATAAAAATATTATCGCCAACGCAAACGCGGCAATCCGTATGTTAGACCCCACCGACAAGGATGTATTCATGGACGTTCTGCCTCTGCATCATACATATCCTACTACATGTTCCTTTATTGCCCCGTTTGTGGTGGGCATTCCGACTGTAATCGCCGAGAAAATAGTCGGTAAGGTTGTTATAGATGATATAAGGGACGGAAAAGTTTCGTTTCTTATCGCGGTTCCGCTACTTTATGATAAAGTAATGGCGGCGATAGACTCAGGCTTTCAGAAACTTTCTCCTGTAATCCGCGGACCTCTAAATGTTATGCGTAAAATCGCCCTGGCAAAGGCAAAGAAAGGCAATCCTGAATGGGGACGGAAAGTTTTTAAATTTTTCCGTAAAAAAGCGAATCTTCAATCAATTTATATAATGGTTGCCGGCGGCGGAGCTTTAAGCCCTAAGACGGCGGATTTCTTTGATTCGTTTGGTTTTAACATTGTTCACGGTTATGGTATGAGTGAAAATTCTCCCCTTATCTCCGTGAGTACTCCGCATCATAAACGCAATGAATCGGTAGGGCTTCCAGTCAGTTACACGGAAGTAAAGATTGTCGAGTCGGGACCGGATGGTATTGGCGAAATTGCGTGCAAATCGCCTTCTGTAATGCTTGGTTATTTTGAAAACGAGGCGGCTACAAAAGAAGTTATTACGGAAGATGGCTGGCTTTTAACAGGCGACCTTGGCCGCATTGATGAAGACGGATTTATCCATATCAGCGGACGGAAGAAAAATCTTATTGTCGGAGCCGGCGGTAAAAATATTTATCCCGAAGAAGTTGAAGCGCATTTCGCGGCTTCGCGTACAATTGCCGAAGTGCTGGTTGTCGGCAGAAAAACATCCGGCGGTGAAATCATTTACGGCGTAATAGTTCCCAATTATGAACAGATAAAAATAGATTGTCCCGGCAAGGAAAATGACGACGGCTTCATTCACGGCTTGATTAAGAAAGAAATTGATAATGTAAACCGCGCCCTGCCGGTTTTTAAAAAGATCAGCGATTTTTGCATTCGTAAAGAGCCGTTTGAAAAGAACGCCCAGCAGAAAATCAGGCGTTTTCTGTATAAGAGTTACGAAAATCCGTCTGAAAGCTAGAGTTCAGACCGGTTTGTTATTACCTTGCTGATTAATCCGTATTTCACAGCTTCTGTAGCGGTCATCCAATAATCGCGGTCTGTGTCTTTTTCAACCTGATTTACGGAGTTGCCTGTTTCTTCCGCGATTAAGCGGTTTATCTTCTCCCGCAGTTTTTCAAGTTCTTTTGCGTGTATTTCAATGTCCGTTGCGACGCCCCGAATCCCCGAAAGCGGCTGGTGGATAAGGTAGTGGCTGTTCGGCAATCCTACGCGCCTGTCTCTGGGACTAGCAAGCTGGATGATGGCCGCGGCGCTTGCGACAAGCCCCATGCCTATTGTCCAGATCTTTGGTTTTACAAAACGTATCATATCAAAAATTGCGTAGCCCGCGTCCGCGTCTCCGCCGGGGGAGTCTATAAAAATCCGAATTGGGTCGTCATTCATATCTTCCAGAAGCAAAAGCTGGCGGATGGCTTTTTCCGCCAGTTCTTTATTTATTTCTCCGGAAAGTAAAACAGTCCGTGTTTTTAACATCCGTCCCGCAAGAGGATCCAAAACCGGCGTTTTGTCTTTTTCCTGAATATCATCATCGTTGTCGTCTTCATCGTTATATTGATTCATTTATTGCCTCCAATATAATAATACTGATTTTATAAGTTATTGGCAATAATACGTCTAATGCTTGTATATTCTGGGTACCCGTTTATTAATATTACAGGTTATTTCATAGGGAATTGTCCCTGTAATTTTCGCCAGCGCCGCCGCGTCATTACCGGGACTGCCAAAAATGATTGCTTCGTCCCAGCGGTTAATTTTTGTCTTCCTCCCAAGATTCACGCAACATTGATCCATGCTGATCCGCCCGACCAGCGGATAAAGTCCGCCGCCGATAAGAACCTGCCATTTGTTGCTTGCAAGGCGCGGAAGGCCGTCGGCATAACCAACGGAAAGAACGCCGATTAATGTGTCGGTTTCCGCCGTCCATGTTCTGCCGTAAGAAACAGATTCGCCTTTTTTTATTCTTTTGAGCAAAACAACCGTGCTTCTTAATTCCATTACGGGTTCAGCCGTTAATGATTTGAACCTGGATAATTTTCTTAATTGATCCAGCGGCGCTTCATATTCAGTCACGGACTTGTATCCGTAAAGAAGAATGCCGGGTCTTACCATGTCGAACCACGCGTCCGGGTGTAAAATTACCGCGCCTGAATTTGCCGCATGGACAATGCCCGGATCAATCCCGACTGCCCGAATAGCCTTAACGGCTTTTTTAAAACGGGCTATCTGCTCCTTGGTGTAGTCAATGTCCCGCCTGTTTGTTGAGTCGGAGACCGCCAAATGTGTGGCAGTTCCGGTTAAGTTAAGCCAGCGGGAATTGGCAATCTGGCGGGCAAGAGCGGGAACTTCTTTTGCTGAACAGCCGATTCTTCCCATTCCCGTATCAATTTTTATGTGAACAGACAGTTTTTTTTTTGCGGTTTTTGCGCATTCATTAAGGGCGCAGGCAAACTCCGCATCCGAAATAAAGGGAATAAGTCCCGCGCTGACAATTTTTCGGATTTCATCGGGATTAGGCTGGGAAAACAACAAAATCGGGGCTTTTACCCCCCCTTTTCTGAGCGCCAATCCTTCTGATACTGAGGCTACGCCAAAGCAGGAAGCCCCCGCCTCCAGGCTGGTTTTGGCGATTTTTACGGCCCCGTGACCGTAGGCATTGGCCTTTACAGGGACGCAAATAAGCCTGTTTTTCCCGATTCTGGTTTTTACAGAATGTATATTTCTTCTGAAACGGTCAAGATGAATTATTGCCCTAGTCCGCATATCAATATTTTAACATAAAACTAATAGTTTAAAATAGTTGATTTCTTGCGTATTTTAAGGTATAATAAAACTGGAAATGTGTGTCCAAAATGGCGCAAGAACACTAATTTTACTCGTTCTGCTTGCATTTGTCGGCTTTTTCCTTGTCGGCTGCGAAGCGATAGATAATATTATACCTTCCTCCGGCTCCTACAAAATTAATGTGCATATAAACGGCGTTTCAGTGGATGAATGTTCTTATGCCAGGTCAATTGATAAAATATCCCCCTATTTTGAAGAACCCGTAACGGGCGATCCGGATGTTACGGCCCTTACTGTTTTTTTAAAGAATTCCAAGGGTGATATTGTCGGGTGGAAGGTTAGCTATGTTCTGGCATATCATAAAACTAAAGAAAAAGATGAAAAAGAAGAGAAGCTGTTAACGGATGAAAATAAAGATAAAGATGAAAATAAAGACGCAAATAAAGATGAAGATAAAGACGAAGCTGTAATTTCAGATGAAGATAATACCGAAGAAACAACCATAGCCGCAGATGTTAAAACGATTGAAGTTTTTCAAAACGGCAACGAATTAATTATTCCCGTACTAAACCTGGACAGTGAATTGCCTTCTTTCCCAATACCGGAAAATTTACCTATGGGCATGTATACGATGGTTTCTCAGGTTATGAGCGATAAAGTTGTGCTGCAAAAGACTGAAAAGAACATTTTCTATCTGGGAAAAAATAATTTTTCCTATAAGGGCATTAATGTATATTTACCGGGAACAGGCGGCACTTCCCAGCTTATACCAAAGGGAATGGTTGTAATGCTGGAAGCAAATCTGGACATTGACAAAAGACTGAACCCTTATATCGTATGGTACGAAGGAAAAAATAAAATCAGCGAAGGAAACTTTTCAGACGGGGCGGGTCTTCTGTTCTGGAAAGCGCCCGAACAGAACGGTTTCTTTTCTTTACGCGCGGAAATATTTCCTGTAGAAAAGCTTAATGGGTTAACGGGGTATAAAAAAGAAATCTCTCTGCTTGTTTCATCCAAAGTAACAGACGTGCATCTTGCTTCCCCGCATGTTATGCAGCTAACGTATTGGTATAAAATGGAAGGCAATTTAAATGATTCAAAAATGCCGGCTTTTCCTGAACGGGCGTTAAAACCCGCTTCCGGAGCCAAACCAAAATGGATGGGTTTGGACGGAACCTACGGGCTTGCTACAGGATATAATAATATTCTTACGCTGCCGGGGATTCCAATTGTAAATAAAGAGACGGAAGTATGGCAAATCATGTTCCGGTTGAAGCCTTTAAGTAACGGTAATATTTTTTCGGTACAGTTTGGCCCTTCCGGTGGCGTATTAATGACTTTAAACATGGAAGATAAAGCTCTTATTTTAAAATTAATTTCTCCATTAAAAACAGTTTCGCAAATTGTAGGCATATCCGTATCGACGGACGAATCATCCGAAAGTACTCAGGCTGTAGAGCGGGATAGTTCATTCTTAACTGCCGGCGTTAAATTTTCAATTCAAAGGAGTTTGCTGACGGCGCAAATCAATGTTATCGGAAGCTCTGCGCCCGTTGAATTGGCAATAAAGCCAATTGCGCTTGAAGCGGAAATTAAAAATGAATTTAATATTATGCTCGGATTCCAGGAAGATACTTTATATAATAAATTACAGGCCCCCGCTAAAGAAGTTAAAGAAGGTGAAGAATCTAAAGAAATTGAAAAATCAGAATCTACCGTTAAACAGATAAAAACAGGCGTTACCCCTGGGTATAACGCGCTTTGGGATGAATTTGCCTTATACTATATGCCGCCGAAAGACATACTGGCTGTAACTGAAAAACCTGTAATAAATGAAGATCAGCCGGTAACTTCCCCTGAGAATTAATTTTTTATTATGAAAAAAAAATTTCTTGCGGCTGCGTGTTTATCAATATTATTGATTTTATTTTCATGCGCCGGTCGAAAACCCGCTAATTATTTTCCTGTTCCCGATTCCGGCATAAACAAGGATGAAGATATTTTATCCGTTAATGTCGGCAATATTATTGAAACAAAAAACGGATCGGCAAGGCAAATTCCGGTATGGCTTCGCTCTTTTTTAAATGGAGGGATAGAAGACGTTGAAAAACTGGACGCTTACAACAATAAATATGTTTTTATAGGAATTAATGAGGGGGAAAATATTGCCGTGTTAAATAAATGGATCGAATTTTTTACGGTAACGCAGGATTTTCCCATGCTTGCCGCGTCGAGGATAGAAAAGAGAATGTACCTTACCGCATCTTTGTATCCCGATGATGAATACGGCGCGTTTTATGAGGCAATGATACATAACGCATATAACGCCGTATATCCGGAAGCCGTAAAAGAAGATAATTATTGGATAAAAACCAGATCGGAAAACGCCGGAGAACCTTCTGATAATTATAAATTTTTTGTGCTAATTACTATTGAAAAAATTACAATGCAGTCTATTATAAGAAATATGATGACGAAGACAACCGCCGATGTTACTTTGACTGCCGTTCAAAACAATTCGGTTAACCGTCTGCGAAATACTTTTTTTGAGGGATTTTAGAATGAACTTGATTTATTTGTTTTTGTTGGCGCCTTTTTTTATTTATTGGTGCATTAACGAAAAAGCGGGATTACAAATCAGCATAACAATTCTTCTTTGTATATGGGCGGTGTTTATATACGCGCATTTTAAGGAAAACATACCGTTAGATATCGACTTAACATGGATAATTGTCGCGGTTATTTTTTGTATTGATTTGTTTCTCGGAAAAAAGATTGACGTACTTTTATCAAAGGGCGGTTTAAGGGCGTATATGATTACCGCCGCGGTGGTTTCATTTTTAATGATTCTTTACCGTCCGAGTTTTGAGTATGTTTTTCCGGGCGGAATTATGCTTGGAATAAGCATAGGTTACTGTTTGAATAAGCGTTATATTGGTTTTAAAAGTTCCGATGTTTTGGACAGAAAAGGAGCGATAAAATGGCTTGCTTTAATCGCCCGTTTTATTTTGGGAACAGCCGTCATCGCGCTTGTTTTGTTCAGGATTAATGTATTTATGCTTAAAATTTCCAATAGCCAGTATATACAGATTTACGGATTTCTGTGTTATGCGATTATAGGTCTGTGGGTTTTTGTGGCCGCTCCCTGGGTCTTTATTAAATTGCGTTTGGCCGGCGCAAATTTAAATAATTCTACGGAGCAAAATGACAAACGGCAGTGATAACGCATCCTACGGCGATCAATCCCCCATTGCCGCTTTTGCGACCCCCCCCGGAAACGGCGCGTTAACGTTGATTCGCTGTTCGGGAAAAGGTTCAATAGAATTAACGTCGTCGGTATTTGCGTCTGCGGGAACAAAAAATAATTCGCTTCAAAAAGATTTATCGCCGCTTGCGACCGCTCCCGGAAACACGGTTGTTCACGGCTGGATTGTCTCAAAGACAAAAGAACCGTTAGCTGACAAAATAGACGACGTGCTTATCTCTGTTTTTCGCACCCCAAAAAGTTATACGGGCGAGGATTGCCTGGATATTTGCTGCCACGGCGGCATTGCCGCGGGAAAAGCCGTAATGGCGGCGTTAAAAAGCGCGGGTTTCCGCGATGCGCTGCCCGGTGAATTTACCTTCCGCGCGTTTATGAACGGCAAACTCGATCTTACAAAAGCCGAATCCGTTATGGAAATTGTTTCCGCAAAAACAGAGACAAGCCGCCGCCGCGCGGTTTCCCGCCTGTCCGGTTCCTTACACGATGAAATTGACGGTATTAAAAAATTGCTTGTAGACGTTTTAGCCGCCGCTGAAATTTATCTTGATTACAGCGAAGATGAAGTAAGCGCCGACGCGCAAGAGGCGGAAGGCAGACTCCCCAAAAAAGATACAGCGCTGGAAGTTTTAACGAGGTTAAAAAAATTATCCGCTTCCTGGCGGCTTGAACGCATTTTTCAGGAAGGAATTACATTGGTAATTGCCGGTTGCCCCAATTCAGGCAAGTCCAGTCTTTTTAACGCTTTATTAAAAGAGGATCGCTCCATTGTTACTGAAATTCCCGGCACAACCCGCGACTGGATTGAAGCGTGGGTCAGCATTGAAGGGATACCGATCCGTCTTATTGACACGGCTGGGTTACGCGAAACAGGAGACTCTGTTGAAAAAATAGGCGTAGAACGCAGCCGTAAACTTTTGGATGAGGGCGATATTGTCCTATATTTAATTGACGGCGCGCGCGGCTTAACAGACGAAGACAAGGATTTTATAGCGAACATAAGCAGACACATTCTAGTCTGGAATAAATGCGATATTGCCTCACTGCCGGAATCATTACAGGTTAGCGGACAAATCCCAATTTGTGTCAGCGCGAAAACCGGCGAAGGATTGACAGAACTTTACAATGCAATTACATCCGCGGCAGAAATAAAAGATTTACAGTTACACATAGACCCATCATCCGCCGCTCTCGGCACAGCACGCCAAAAAAATCTAGTAGACGCCGCCTGTACTTCTCTTGAAGAAGCCCTCACCCTATCAGATAACGATGAACCATTGGACATAATTGCGCCTTTATTAAAAGATGCTGTTAATTCTCTTGGGGAAATCACAGGTGAAGTCTCTACTGCCGACCTTCTTGAAAAAATGTTTAGTAACTTCTGTGTAGGAAAATAAAATATAAGAATTTTTTACCACGAACCACACGAAGGAGTAAAGAGATCTACCACGAACCACACGAACCAACACGAACCTAGAAAGCGACGAGATTTACTAAATATGTGTGTAATAGAAAGATAGGGGGATCAAGGGTTCTTGTACGAAGATTATACGTGGACTTCACGATAAGATGATAACAAACACCCCCCCTGATCCTTTGCTCTTATCTAACGCCAATATATGTGTTTCAATCACATCCCTCTTGGTTCGTGTTGGTTTGTGTTGGTTTGTGTTGGTTCGTGGTAAAATTCTTCTCTCTTTGTGGTTCGTGGTTAAAAAAATATAGAAAAAGATTACAGATTATTTTATACTACGATTAACACTCATGGACTATGATACCATTGTAATTGGCGGCGGTCATGCCGGAATTGAAGCATCCCTCACGACAAGCCGACTTGGATTTTCAACTCTTCTTGTTACACAAAACCCTGACAGAATAGGGGCGCTTTCGTGCAACCCCGCGATTGGCGGCCTATCCAAAGGCAATCTTGTGCGCGAAGTAGACGCTCTCGGCGGCGAGATGGCAAAATTAACGGACGCGACAATGATTCAATACCGTGTGCTTAACCGCTCCCGTGGTCCCGCAGTACAGGCTCCGCGCGCGCAGGCCGATAAACAAATGTACCAGATGGCGGCGCGTTCTGTTTTGGAAAAGCAGAAAAACCTTACGATTTTTATGGATACCGTAACGGATTTGATTATAGAGAAAGGTACTGATAAAAATTCCGCCGTGCAGGGAGACGCCGCTTCTTGCGCCGCTGATTGCACCGCCGCTAAAGTCTGCGGTATTATTACCGCGCGGGGACATCGTATAACGGCGCGTACTGTGATTCTTTCCGCCGGAACTTTCATGGAAGGAAAAATATTTATCGGCGAATATGACGCTCCCTGCGGACGGCTTGGGGAAGAAGCGGCGGCGGGACTGGGCAAATCCTTACGCCGTCTGGGTTTTCCTGTAGGACGGTTAAAAACGGGGACGCCGGCGCGGATTGCGGAAAATTCTATCGATTTTTCAAGAATGGAAAAACAGGACGGCGATGAGATGAGGCCGTTTTCTTTTTGCGCTCAAATGGGAGCGGATGACATTGTTAAGGACAAGCCTTCCCTGCCGTGCTGGATTACTTACACTAATGCGAAGACACACGAAATTATTAAGGCGAATATTCACCGTTCCCCTTTATTCGGTGGGAAAATAATCGGCGTAGGAGCGCGTTATTGTCCGTCCATTGAGGACAAGGTTGTGCGATTTCCCCAGCGCGAGAGGCATCATATTTTTATTGAGCCGGAAGGACTTTCAACTAACGAGATGTACATGAACGGCGCGTCAAGTTCGCTGCCTGAAGACGTGCAACGCGATTTTATTCACAGCATTGCGGGACTTGAAGACGCGAAAATTGTCCGTCCCGCTTATGCGGTTGAGTATGATTACATCGATCCGCTCGATCTTTATCCGTCCCTTGAGTCAAAACGCCTGTCCGGTTTTTTTACTGCGGGGCAAACTAACGGCTCGTCAGGTTATGAAGAAGCCGCGGCGCAGGGATTAATGGCGGGGATAAACGCGGCAATGAAAATGCTGGGAAGACCGCCTCTTGTGCTAAGCCGCGCGGAAGCGTATATCGGAGTTTTGGTTGACGATCTTACAACGCTTGGAACAAAAGAACCGTACCGCATGTTTACAAGCCGCGCGGAACACCGCCTCATGCTGCGCCACGACACGGCTGATACGAGACTCACCCCAAAAGGGCGCGATGTCGGACTTGTAGACGACATCCGCTGGGAACGCTTTCTTGAAAAAATAAAAATGTTAGACGAAATCAATGAATTGCTTGCGAAAAGAAGGCAGATCGATTATTCACTTGATGAAAACGACATGGAATTGTCCCGTTATCCGGCTGAATTGACTGAGAGGGCGCTGCTTGATAAAAAGTACGCCGGTTATATAGAAAAAGAAATTCGCTTTGCCGCAAAAGCGGCTAAAATGGACGCTATTAAACTTGATCCGAATTTAGACTATGCTTCTATCATGGGGCTTTCAACGGAGGCAAAGGAAAAACTGACGGCTGTAAAACCGCTGAATGTTGGTCAGGCGGCGCGGATACCCGGCGTGAGACAGGGAGATATCGCGCTGTTGATTATTTTGGCGAATAAAAGAGGCGCAAAATGATAAAGTTAGCCGCTTTCCTTGGCAATCCCGGCGCGGAATATTCGCGTAACAGGCACAATGCCGGACGTATGCTTGCGCAGGCGCTTCCGTTTTATCAATCTCTTTCATGGCAGAAAAAATACAAAGGGTTATACAGTTCGCGTGAAAATTATCACTTTATTATGCCGGAAACATATATGAACTTATCCGGCGAATCCGTGCAGGCTGCCGCGGCGTTTTATAAAATTGATGTAAAAGAAATTATTGTAATTCATGATGAATTGGAATTGCCGCTGGGCGTTATTTCTTTAAAGTTTGCGGGCGGCCTTGGAGGGCACAACGGGCTTCGCTCCATGAAAAAATGTTTTAACAGCGCGGATTTTTGGCGGATACGGATAGGCATTGGCCGCCCCGATTCAAGGCTTCCCGGTGAAGGCGGACGCGAGGGGAGCGGGGAGGGTATTTACGATTGGGTTTTATCGGATTTTACAAAAAACGAGCAAGAGACTCTTATGCCCGCTCTTGACGCGGGAGCTAATCTTTTAATGCAAACTTTTGAAGGTGAGCCTGAAACGCTGTTAAAAGAGTGGGCAAAAAAGAAGATAGTAATTCAAGAACGGGAAAGTGAGGAACAGACATGACTGCGGAAGAAGCTTATAAAGAGTTATACGACATTGTAGTAAAGTTGAGGGGACCCGGCGGGTGTCCGTGGGATATGGAACAAACCCCTTCTTCGCTCAGGGGAGCGTTAGTTGAAGAAACCTACGAGTGTCTTGAAGCCATTGATGAAAAAGAGCCTTCTCACATTATGGAAGAGCTTGGAGATTTATTTCTGCTTGCTACCATGATTAGCTATATGCATGAACAGGAAGGAAAATTTTCAGTCGCGGACGCGTTATCAAATTTAAGCAGGAAATTAATCCGCCGCCATCCGCATGTATTTGGCGAAGTAAAAGTAAAGGACAGCGCAGAAGTTTTAAACAACTGGGCGGCAATTAAAGTGAATCAGGAGGGACGTAAACCGAAAGATTCAATACTTGATGAGGTAAGCGGCGGACTTCCGCCGATGGATCGTTCTTTTAAATTGCAAAAGAAAGCCGCCAAAGCCGGTTTTGATTGGCCTGACATGGAAGGAGTAATGGGGAAAATCAAAGAAGAGCTTGACGAAGTACGCGAAGCGGTCAATACATCCGAGATCGAAGAAGAATTAGGCGATTTGCTTTTTTCCGTAATCAATCTTTGCAGATTTTTAAAAGTTGAGCCTTCAGCCGCACTTAACCGTACCAATGGCAAATTTATCAGCCGTTTTAAATATGTGGAAAAGAAAATGAAAGAGACGGGACAGGAGATGAAAAAAGAGAATCTGAATATTATGGATGAGTATTGGAACGAAGCTAAAAAATAAACTTGCGGAATTTATTGTTTTATTATACAATTAGTTATGGCTCATAGCGTAACAAAGAGATTTGGAATTTTAACGGCGGGCGGCGATTGTCCCGGACTGAATGCCGCAATCCGCGGAGTATGCCGAGCAGCCCATGACCTGTATGACATGGAAATTATCGGTATCGCAAAAGGCTTTCGCGGTTTGATTAACGAAGATACAAAGGTGCTTAAACCGGAAGATTTTACCGGTATTCTGACACGCGGTGGAACGATCCTCGGTTCAAGCAGGGAAAAACCTTTTAGTACTGTTGATAAGGATGAAGTCGCGCTTGAAAAAGTTTCGGCGATTAAGGAAACGTATTCAAAATTAAAACTTGATTGTCTTGTCGTGCTTGGCGGAAACGGAACCAACACTACGGGTTATAAACTTTCATGGGAAGGCCTCAATGTAATCGGGCTTCCCAAAACCATTGATAACGATATTGTCGGCACAGATAAAACATTTGGATTTGATTCAGCTTTGTTGATCTGCACGGAAGCGATAGACCGTCTTCATTCCACGGCGCAGAGTCACAGCCGCGTTATCGTAATTGAATTGATGGGACACAAGGCGGGCTGGCTCGCGCTGTATGCGGGAATTGCCGGAGGCGGCGATGTTATTCTGCTTCCGGAGATTCCATATGATGTACGCGCCATCGGCGATCATTTAAAAGAGCGCGCTAAATTCGGTAAAACATTTTCGATAGTTGTTGTCGCTGAAGGCGCGTTATCAATTAATGAAGCGGCAATGGAAAAAAAGGACAGGAAAAAATACCGCCTTGAAAACGGTCCTTCCGTGGCTTATCGTGTCGCCCGTGAAATCGGCGAAGAGACAGGCATGGAAACCCGCGCCACTGTTTTAGGTTATGTGCAACGCGGCGGCATCCCCAGCGCTACGGATCGCGTTCTTGCCACCAGTCTTGGAACCGCCGCCGTTGAACTTTTGGCAAAGGGCAATTACGGGCGTATGGTAGCATTAAACGGTAATGACATTGGTTCTGTCGATTTAAGCATTCCGGAAGGTAAGGTAAAAAGCGTACCGCTCGATCATTATATGATTAATACCGCCAAGGCGGTTGGCACATGTTTAGGCGTTTTTTAAATTACTTTAATCCTTCTTTTAGTTGAAACGACGGGCAATTTGCGCCCGTAGCGCGAAATACTTCATGAGACGGAAAATTTACGCACTTAATAGAAAACAAATCGCATGCCCGAGGAAACATAGTGTCCCATGTGATCCTGAAATGGGCGCATTTGATGCAATTTGGCGGTTTTGATGGCGGCTTAAGAGCGGTATTATTTGGCTCGTTCATATCTTTTATGTCGATTATACCTGTAAATTACCTGAAAATGAACAGGAAAATATAAAAAAATACATAAAAACAAGTAGGTAAATTTTATCCTGATTTTGCCTGAATAAACTGCAACTCAAAAGGGTGCTTTATTTTAAGCATAAAAAAAGCCCGAAAAACGGCGCTTTTTTGCGGAATTTAGCGAAAAACTCAATGTAATTTTTTTTCATGCCAAAAATCTTAATATATTTATAAACCTGCTTAAAAAAAACGTCCCTATAAAACGACTCCCGAGAGCGGGGAGGAATGTCCTTAGGAGGAATGAATTATGTTGAAAAAATTTGTTGTGATCATGGTGATGTTCGCCCTGGTCGCAGGAAGCGTATCCGCGCAG